>ERZ772884.864-NODE-864-length-21362-cov-7.729244_pt1 | contig 21362 bp, 40 predicted proteins | sample MGYA00580574_ERZ772884 | MGnify/ENA primary metagenome ERZ772884 (study PRJEB29015, sample SAMEA2737690) | human gut metagenome | biome: human gut; feature: human-associated habitat; material: faeces | place: China | collected 2012 ... | reverse complement strand
ATTTCAAATAGCAATACCAGATGAATATAAGGAAAAGTAAAATTTCAGTTTTGTGTTGAATCTCTAAGCAAAATAGCTTATAATTTGACATGCTACATATAGTTATTATCCACAGTTATCGAGTAGGTGTTATCAATGCCGATAACAAAATGATAACATTAGCTCGTATAGGCAGGATAATATGGATATATCAAATAATCAAAAGAACGAGAAACATTACAGAGAATAATTCCTAAACAAAAAGCGTTAGTCTTTGTAGAGTTTGAATAAGTGACAAGCCCGAATATTGAACGAAACACCGTTCAATATCCGGGCTTTTTTGCGTTTGTGGCATTACTATGGCATTACGGCATCAAGGAGTCGAGTTTTTCGACCATATCGGAGGTTGTGGAGGGGTAAAGGTGGCCATAGGTTCGCAGCGTCGTTTCGACGTTGTCATGGCCGAGACGCTGGCTGACGAGCAAGATCGGGTACTTCAAATTTATCAGCAGGGCGGCGTGAGAGTGCCGCAGATCATGCAGCCGTATCGGCTCCATCCCGGCAGCCGCGCACCCGGCTTGCATCTGCTTTCGGAAGTAGTGTTTCGTGTAGGGGAACAGGCGATCATCCGGGTCAGGCTCATACAGCGCGTCGATGTACGATCTGATTTCGTCGCACAGTTTTGGCGGCAGTGGGAGATCGCGCTTTGATTTTTCAGTTTTCGGGTCGGTGATTACCTCGCGGCCTTTGATCGTCTGGAAACTGTGCCGGACGTGGAGCATCTGTTTATCAAGGTCGATGTCATTCTGCGTCAAGGCCAGCAGCTCACCGATGCGCAGCCCTGTCCAGAACAGGATTTCCAGACCGATGCGGCCCGGCATCTTCTTCACATTTGGGATGAATGTCTGGAACTGTTCAACTGTCCAGAACTTCATCTCTGGCGCGTCATTCTTGCCGATGTTCCCGGCCTGTTTCACAGGGTTGCTGGGCAGGTGATAGTATTTCACGGCGTAATTGAAGATCGCGGAAAGCTGGTTGTTGATGGTTTTCTGGTATGTCTCGGAGTCGGTTTCCTTGATGATCTTCGACTGCCATTGCCTGATCTGGGCCGGGGTAATCTCATTTATCTTGCGATTCTTGAACGCGGGCAACAGCTTTGACTCAAAGATGGATTGCTTTGTCTCCATCGTGTTCTCTTTCAGGCGGTTCTCCATATCTGCGCAGTAAATCTCATACAAGGAGCCAAAAGTCATGTCGCAGGATCCGGCAGCCTTGACCTTGAACTCAGCCTCAAAATCTTTTGCGTCCTTTTGCCGCTTGAACCCGCGCTTCTTTTTCAGGCGGCGTTTGCCTGTGTAATCGACATAGTAGAACGAGCAGTACCATGTGCCGCGCTCCTCGTCTTTGTATACTGGCATTGTGTTTCTCCTATCAACATTCGGGTAAATTTTAGCGGATTGCCCCCGCAGGCCGTCTCTGTGCGGCGATAGCGCATTTGGAATATCTCTTTATACCGTGAGCCGAAAACGCTTCACAGGGGCCTCTTTCGCGGGCTGACCATTTTCGTGACATCACGAAGAGGGCTTCCATCTTGCCGGGGCTGGCAAAATGGTGGGTGCATTTTGTTGAGGCCAACAAAATGCTTTGAGGCTGCATATAACCAAAAACGGGCGCTTTTGATTATTAAGCGCCCAGCTGGGTAGGGTATTCGACAAAATAGAACCAAATCTGTCAATTTACGCGGTAGGCTGGTAGCACATCTTTCAGGCGTACACCCTCGGACTGCTGGTACTCGCGTATCAGGCGGGCCACGCTCTCGGAGGTGCGCTCGTCGCCGCCGTCAACAGCGGATTGGTACATGGTCTGCAAGTAGGCCAGATGATCGGCCCGTTTCTTGGCACATTCGGGGCAGAGGCCGGAGACGGCATCCGCTGGGTTAAACTCCATACCGCAATCCCGGCAGAAGATATACCCGAAGTTTTGAGTTTTCAACAGAAATCAACTCCTATCATTCGATGAATTTTTCCTGTTATCATCATCACCATATATGTTTATATATAGTTTATTTATGGGTGCAAATTTTGCACCCTATTTGCCCGGATTCGGTGCAGATTTTGCACCCTATTTTCGAGATTCGGTGCAAATTTTGCACCCCATTTTTTGGGTATGGGAGGTTTTCAACTGGGTTTTAACATACTTTCAACAGAGTTTTCAACAATGGGATTTTGAGGCTTCAAGCTGGTTTTGAGCATCCACAAAACCGGCGGCCTTGCTTGCGTTGCTGAATTGCAGAACTACATCCAGACCCGCGGGGTCGGTCAGGGTGATCTCCCCATATTTGCAGATCGGGAGCTGCCGATTTCCGGCAAAGCGCTTGTCAGGGGAGCCGTCGGCGTTGACCTTTTCCCATGTCATGCGCAAAACCTCTGTATCGGCTGGCGGGTTGTCATAGCAGATGTACGGGGAGTCTTTGTAGGAGAATCTGATAGAATTTGTATCAAAAGCACTGATTCGGCCTTTGTTTATGAGTATGTATTTATCTGGCAGGAAGTACAAGGACTGCTTTTTGCCGATCTGGATGCCTAATGTGCGGGCGTTCGTCTTGATGTAGGGCGGCAGCTTGCGCAGAACCTTGACCGGGGTGGAGCCGATCACAGTACCAGCGCCGCCGTACACCTTGCCATTCGCAAGGTCTGATTCCTGCGTGATGCGCCGGACGACCTTGCAACGCAGTACGCCCTCCCACTGGTCAAGCCACCAGTTGTTGACTTCCTTGGAGCTTTCGTCAAGATCATAGTCAAGCCTGACGGTGAACAGGTGACGACGGAAAGGGTAGACGCAGAGGAAAACAGCGGCCAGACCTGTGAGGAACTGGTAAATAGCATGGACACTTACAAAAAGTGTGGCAATTAAGCAGAGTCCGAAGAACCCGATCAGGAACCCACGCCACCCGCTGAATGTGGCGGCCCGCTGCAACTGCTTCATAAGATCGGCATATTCGCAGCCTGCGTAGTCGGTGCGGTCTGCGCTCTCGTGCTGCTCGGTCTGGCCGAGGGCCATCTCTTGCGGCTGCTGGGCACTCTGTGCGTGGCCAGAGCTGCCGCCGCTCTCGGAAACATAGCTGATGCCTGTGCCGGGGATAGTGGCGGTGCGCCGGGTGCGCCCGTTTGCCATGTGGGTAACGCGATAGCCCTTACCGCCCCACGAGTAGCCGACGCCGCTGCCTGACACATTGATGCGGAACCCACCGCCGAGGTTATAGCTTTTTCTGATTCGCAATCCCATGGTTTTACCTCCTCAAAATGTTAGATAGATCAGATTGCCTCGCCGTCTGACGCGATAGCTATGTCTTTTTCGTTGGGGCTTGCCAGCGGCTCTACCATCTCTTGAAGTCTGCCGATCAGCAAGATTTGCTGGCGCTCCGGCAGCCGCTCGTACAGCGCAAGCATTTCACGCCCGTTCTCGGAAATTCCGGGGGCGGGTTCTTTTTTTGTTTCTTCACCTGTGAGCAGGTATTCGAGGGAACAATCCAAATACTCGCAAATAGGAGCTATATATTTGGCTGGCGGGTCAGTACCGCGCTGCTTCCAGCCTGTTGTTATGTTCGTTCCGATGCCAAGATGCTTGCAAAGGCCGGAGGCACGGAGGCCGCGCTCGTCGAGCGTTGAGAAAAGTCGCTCACTTATCGTCATTTTTTATCACCGTCCTTGAAGTAATTATGCACAAAAAATAGGGTAACTATTCTACGACATTTTACACGCAAACTAGAGTAAATATATTGCAAAAACTCGCATATTGGAGTATAATATAATCAAGGCAAAGAAATAAGGTAAAGCCCAAGGGCGGGAGGACACAGCATGTTTAAGAAGCTCGTTTACCAGATTTCCAAAATCAAAACCGAGGATGATCGCAACCAGTGCTTCGGAGCAATCAACTGCATGTTCAACAGAGACAAAATCAACTGGGAAGATCACGAAGTTCTGTACAAGCTGGCCGAGATGGTCGTTGTAAAGTAAGGAGGCCAAGCAATGACAACTCTTGCCCTGAAAACCTACAGCACCGCGCAGCTCCTCGATCTGTGGGAACTGACCACCAGCAACCCGAACGAATACATCCCGGTGGTTCGCGGCTGGCTCATGGACGAGCTGGAAAGCAGATACCCGGAGGCGTTCGACAAATGGCTGGACGGAGATGCCGAGGATGCCGATCTTAGAAAATACATTGAAGCCGAGGAGGGCTAAACCATAAAAAAAATCGAAGTAACCTACGAGGCGATGTATCCGCTGCAGACCGGCAACTACGAACAAGGCGAAGCCGCTTTTATCCTGCCCATGACAGACGAGCTGGCCGCCGAATATCTGGCAGGACGCGCCACGGATCGCGGCGCGGTCAATCTGGTAGAAACCGCGCTGGAGGCCGTTGAGGTTATGCGGGGCCGCGTCTATGTGCGCGGCAGCATCAAGGACATCCGAGAGTCAAAGTGAGGAGGTAATACCATGAAAATGCTCAAAACGAAGCAGGAAATCGCGGTTGCGATCAATATGCACGAGATGCCCGTCGTTCGGATTGACCTTGCAGATGCCGACGAGTACGGCATCAAGTCGCAAAAGGTGCTGATCGACAACGGGAAATTCAGACGCTTGAATCCCACTGACCCGGATATGCCATATCTGGTGCGGGCCGAGATCAGGGCTTTTGTGGACGAGAGAAAATTCACGTTCGCATCGTATGGCTGCTGCCTGTCCAACACGTTCGGCTACCACGATATGGAAGAATTGCTCGACTACGCCAATGCACCGATCATCAAGCGGGATTCCGATGTGGTGCTGGCAATCGTGGACAGCCGCAGGAAGATCGCATACAAGCCGATCATCCTGCACACAAGGAACCGCGTTGACCCGAACTGTCAAGTCCCGCTCGGCTTCACCGACGAGGACAACGACGCAACAGAGTACATCCGGGCCGCCGGATGCCGTGAGTGGAAGTCTTGAGGAGGTAAGCAAGATGGCGAACATCTACACGATCTATAACGGCGAGAACCAGCGCATCGGGCAAACCCCGATCAGACGGCAGGCCGAGAACGCGGCCCTTGGGTACGCGAAACGCCTCGGGCGGGTGATGTTCGTTGACCGCACCCGCCTTGAAGATGGCGACACGCGCCGGGTGCAATTCAACCCGGACGGAACTTTGGTGCTGCTCTGGAAAGGCGGCGAGGTTCGGCAGGGGGTGATGGCATGAAAAAGGCTGATGCGCCGGACGATAAGTGGCTCCATTACAATTTGGTGCTGTTTGTCGGCAAGGATGAAGAAGTCTACAAACTGGCCGAGCAACTTTCCCAGAAAACAGGAAACAGCATCGAGGAAGAGTTGCGGTATGCGCTGTTGCTGGGCTGCAATCCACACATGGTGCGGAACCTGCAATTCCAGCTGCGCAGGTACAAGGAGGCATAAGGATGGGCTACAAATACGGATTGGGTATGATCTGGTATGCACCCGCCAAGCGCAAAGGCAAAAGCCCGGTGCGCAAGGTGTCGGAATCCACAACGGCGACGGGTAATTTTCTGGCGCTGGTTCACGAGATGCACCCGACGGCCACCATCGGCCAGATCAGGGAGATCATCACCGACAAGCGGCAATTCATCTTCGACCCGGAGGCCGTCAAGGTCTGCGACGACTACATCGAGGCGGGCTGCGCCAACAATGTGCCGAACTGGCGATAGGAGGACATCATGGAACAGAACAAAGAAATCCGGCATTATCATCACATCGGCAGCGACGAGGAGCTGCGCAGCTCCTATGCGTTCCTGCGGAAGATGGAACGCACCGGGCAGATAGAGGTGCTACCTAAGCTGTTTGACGATCTGAAACAGGTTATCCGGGAGTACACCCACCGCCCGCCGGAAAAATCCCGCATTGTGGAGGAGAGAGGCATCGACGGCTATGTGGAGCTGATCGAGTTTGAGGCCGACACCATGGAGGGAGCCGCCGCCGAGTTTGATGCAGTGTATCGGCGCGAATACTTCCCGACCTATTACGACTGCACGGGCCAGAGCTTCACAAACTGGGTGAAATTCTTCCAGCGCCGGGGCCACTGGATGGCCTATCACAGCGTTTCCGTTGATATTTGAGGAGGTACACAACATGGTCATTGCTACACTGGAAACAATTCACCGCTTACTCAAAGCCGAACGGGCCGAGGCAAAAGAGGCACTGAACAGAGCTGCTGACGAACGGAAAAAGGCACTCGACGAAAAGGACTTTGCAGATAGAGCCTGTGAAGCGAACGCCCCGGCGAATGAGGAGGAACAGAGACGGCTCGACAAGCTGTTTATGGAGGCGTGTGCAAAAGTTACGGTTGCAGAGGCCACCAAAGATGCCGCCTACAAGCGGTTCCAATCTGCCAACGATGCCCTGATCGACTTCGAGGGCTATCAATTTTGATTATCAGACAAGGAGTGCCAAACTATGAAAAATGCAGTAATTTCCAGCTATCCGGCCTACAACAAGCGCCGATTCAGCGCACCGTGGGTCTGCACGATGAACAACGACGGCAGCTTCAACTTCAATAAGAATGTTGGCTGCTACACAGGAAATGCCCGTCAGGGCGAGGCGGGCGATCTGATCGTGACAGAGCCGATCGAGGGTCAGGTGTACGGCTACGGCCAGAAAGACTACCGCGGCAACGGTACGTCGATCAACTTTGCCCGCTGGGACGGAGACCATTTTACACAGTGTGATCGCATCGGACGCAACAAGGAGGGCTGAGCATGGAACTGTGGATCACATTTAGATGCGGGAACAAGGAGCTGGCGGCCTACACGGTCGAAGGAACTTTCGCCGGAGAAGCTGCCGCTACACTGAAAAGCATCGAAGTGGAGCGCGGCATCCCGAAAGATCAAATTCTGGTCAGTGCCGTCATGCGGTAGATCATAGTTTCTGGTGTTTGCCGGGGTGCAACTCCATGTCGTCGCTGCGGCCCAGCAGGTAGTCCGTGGAGCATTTCAGGTAATCGGCTATGCGGACAAAGGAAATGATCGACATTTCGCTGCCCTTGGCAAATTGGGAAATTGCGTTGATGCCCATGTTCAGGTCGGAGAGCATCGTCCGCATGGTAACGCCGCGCAGTTTGGCTACCTGCTTTATGCGGCCAGATATGGCAGATGTGTCATACATACAGTACACCTTTTTGTGCAAAATGCTATATTCACGATAAACGGTGATTACATATTGTAATCACGATATAAAGTGATATAATATATATAGGGCGAACAAATAAGGTAACGAAAGCCCAGCGGGCAGACTACCCCAATCAAGTATAACCGAAAACAACACAAAAAACAAGGCTTATAAATAAGGAGGCCGGGACAAATGCGAGTAGCAAACAGAACCAAACCAAAGACCGATTTCGGCATCGAGGTTCGCGTTTTTACCGCGACCACGGGCATGAACATGAAAGAGCTTGCCGCCAACGCCGGAGTCAAGTACACCACGCTGGTTGAGACGACCACAGGCCGCTGTGCGGGCATCGAGTTGATTCCCAAGGTCAGGGAGTACATGCAGAACTACGGGGAGGAGAACGCCTGATGAAAACAGCGCAGACCACGGCCCGTGAGATGTTCTACTTCGTGGACGATGTGCAGCGGATGCTCGGTTACTCCCGCTCCAAGAGCTACAAGATCATCAAGCAGCTCAACGACGAGTTGGAGGCGCAGGGCAAGATGGCCTTTGAGGGCCGGGTCAACAAGAAATACTTTGATGCCCGCGTGGGCATCGAGAGCTAAAGGAGCGGCGATATGAAGCAGAAGATCATCACGGTAACGCTGCACAAGCAACCGCCGCGCCGCGGTCTGTGGGCCTATGTTCTGACCTACATCCGCATGACGATCATCGTGCTGGCCTGTTCGCTGACGGCTGGCAGTGTGGATGTGGCGATCAGGATCGCGGCATCCAGAGGCGGTGCGGTGGGTGGCGAGATTTTCCTGCCGTTCCTCGCCCTGTTCCTGATCTACGTCGGCACCCAACTTAAAAGCTGGGCAAAGCAGATTTTGGAGGTGCTGATGCAGTGAACAGACGCAGGTGGTACTACAAGAATGGAACCTGTTTTGAGGAGTTCGATATTCTTTTTGACAACGGCAGATTCATGTTGGCGCAGAATGTGGAAACCAAGGTTTTCTCTTTCGGCGTTTGCGAAAATTTCGGAACGCTGTACGGGTTTCCTGTAAATTGGTCTTGCCTGACGAAAGATCAGGCCATCGAAAGGCTGAACAACATGATTCGCATTGATAAGCAGTACAGAGAGTTGGAGGAGGTTTACAAACAGCAGTTTGGCTACACCAACGTGGAACAGTGGCAAGCAATGATCGAGGCCGTTTCAAGGGTTGCAGACTGAATCGGCCACACAAATTTTAGGAGGCGCTTTATGAACTACTACGAAATCAACGAGGACACGGCCCGCCGCGCCAAGCAGATGCGCAGCTTCGACGACTACTGCGAGGGCAGCGCCACATGGCAATACCGCAACCGCTGCGACGAGGCCGCCGCGCTGGCAGAGCAGGTCAAGGCCGAGCGCTGCAAGACCGCGGCCCAGCGGGAACACATCGACTACCTGCTGAATCGCTATTGCAAGGTACTGGCCGAGGCCACCAACAAGGATAATGAGATCGGCACACGCTGCCCGTCCGTTATGATCTCCGGCGGCGGTAACTTTCCCGTCGCCAAGAAAGAAAAACAGATTGCGGCGTGGGAGAAGAATGCGGAGCGCTACGGGTATGCGGACAGCATCCTCAACCAGATTCGCTACTACGCCGCGGTGGTCAAGTCCGACGACCCGGAGGCCCTGCCCGTGCTGAAAGCCCAGCTTGACGAGCTTACGGCCATGCAGGAGAAGATGAAAGCCGTCAATGCCTACTTTCGCAAAAACATGACCTTGGACGGCTGCCCCGATCTGCTGCCGGAGGAGCGCAAGGAGATCGAGGAACTGTGGGAGCGCGGCAGCCGCATCCATGCACCGTACCCGTACTATCACCTGACCAACAACAATGCAGCGATCAAGCGGCTACGCACACGCATCGAGCATTTGGAGACGGTCAAGACCATGCAGGTAGAGCATCAGGGGTACACCTACAAGGAAAATGCAGAGGCTATGCGGGTGCAGTTGATCTTCCCCGACAAGCCGGACGACGAAACCCGCACCTTGCTGAAAAGCGAGGGATTCCGCTGGTCGCCGCGGTACGGTGCATGGCAGCGGCAGCTCACCCCGGCAGGAAAGATAGCAGCCCGCCGCGTGATGAATAAGCTGGATGAACAGGAGGCAGCAGAATGAGCAGCATCGTAAGACTGGAAACCACCTACGCCTACAACAAGCAGAAAGTGGTGATCGACGTAGCCGACCTGATGAACACCGAGGGTTATTACGAGGCAATCGCCATGTCGCCGGATGGGCGCATCGAGTACGAGGTGATGCACACCAAGGACAGGCAGGAGGCGCTTGACGCTTTCGAGCGGTATAAACTGCGGGCGCAGGGCGGCTACCCGGAGGGCGTTTACACCAAAGAGCAGTGGCACAAGGATGGCTCATTCAATGCTTTCCCCGGTCAGGAGGTCAGCCGGGAGGTCTACGATGAAATGCTGGATGTTCTACCGCCGTTGTCGCTGCCCATCGAGCTGCGGCACAGGGGCTTTAAGGGCTTCATGGTGGGCGAACCCAAGAACAGCAACAGCAAGGGCCTGACATTCGATACATTCGTTCGCATGGGCTGGCGCTGCTACTATCAAGGGGCGCTGAACGCAGATCGCGGCGAGTACGAGGGCTGACCCGTTCAGCATCATCATTATATCCCGAAAAGGAGTGATTTTGCGTGTCAATGGTTATCACAAAAAAGCCTCCCGAATATCTACGGGAGGCAAGAATCAGGGCCGGATATGTCAACCGCGGAACGGCGGCAATGGTCGTCCCGTATTCGCCCGAAACTATCGGGCGGCACGAGCGTGGGGACATAGAGATGGAGCCGGAGGATGCAGTGGTCTACGCGGACTGCTATAACGAGCCGGGCATCATGGCCCGCTATTGTGCAACCTGCCCGGTGGGCCAGCGCATGGGCAAAAAGCTGGTTGATAGGCCGCTGCCGTTCGCTACGCTTCGTGTGCGCCGTCTGATTCACGATGCGCAGGATGTGGCAAGCCGTCTGGAAGAAATCGCTTTTGACGGCGTAATCGACGACACGGAACGGCAAGATTTTGAATCGGCGCTGTCGTTCCTGCGCGATCTGGAATCCAGCATTCAAGAACTGATCGTCACAGGCACGGCAACGGACACAAAAAAAGAGCCGCCCCTCGGTTGCAACGAGGAACGGCAATGCAGTAAGCGCTCAACTACTACACCCACATCTTACAGCATGGCGGGTGATTTGTCAAGGAGGAATCCCTAAATGATCTATCAGTTGAACAAGTACCCCGCCGACAGGTACAACGTGTTGGTTCCCGTGACTACCTTGCAGGCAGAAAGCAACCTGCAAAAGATCACGGTTTCGGAAGTCCAGCTGGACACACGACAGAGCTACGATAACAAAGGCCCCAGCAAGGACATCTATTTCGAGAAGTCCAGCAACGCTTACGCGATCACCAAGGTGGCCGGCATGAAGCTGGCCGCCGCTGCCAACATCTCCATTATCTCCACCACGCCGGGCCGCACCGAGGGCTGCCAGCGCTGCATTGAGATGGCGCGGGTCACGGGCAAGCCCGCCGTGTGCGGAACCTGCCCGCACACCTACGACGTGGCTGTGACGGTCACGATCAGAGTGCCGGAACCATCCGGTGGTTTTCGCATCATGTCGGCCACTAAGGAGATCGACTGCGTTCTGACATCCCAGAGCATGACGGACGCGCAGTACAAGCGGTTCTTGCCGCACCGAACGGCAATGGCAGAAAGTAAGGCGTTCATGCGCGCAATTCGCGCGGCGCTGGGCCTTGCCGGAACCTACAATCTGGACGATCTGAAAAAGCCGTTCATCGTGGCCCGCATCGTTCCGAATCTGGATGCGCCGGAGATCAAAAACGCCGTTGCCAACAGCTACTTGCAGAGCATGGGCCTGTTGTTTGAGATGCCGGATGCAAAACCGCAGATCGCGGCTCCTGCGCAGCCGAAACAGGTTGTGCAGCCGTTCCCGGACGAGGACGGCATGACGCCGCCGCCGCAGGATTTTCCCCCGGAGCCGCAGGAGCCGGAACCGCAGCAATGGCAGCCAGCACCGCCGCCCGTCGCGGCACAGCCCCGGCAAATTGCCCCGGCAGCACAGCCACGGATCGCGCCGCTGGTCTGCGCGGATTGCGGCCAGATCATCCAAGACACGCCGATGCGTAACGGCGGCACATTCAAGGCGGCCAGCATCGCGGAATACAGCAGCAAGGAATACGGACGGGTGCTGTGCATTGAGTGCCAGCACAGAGCGAACAGGAGATAAGCTATGATTAAGATTTTACATACGGGCGACATCCATCTGGGCAGCCTGACCGGGCCGGAGAAGAACGGCATTAACCTGCGCCGTGAGGACACGCTGCGCTGCATGGACGAGATCGTGCAGACAGCCCGTGAGGAGCAGCCAGACCTGACGATCATTGCGGGCGACCTGTTCAACCGCTCCCGCGTGTGGGCCGATACGGCGCTGGACGATGTGCGGGATGCTGTGGAGCGTCTGCTGCGCCCGCTGTGCGAGTGTTCCGGCCACGTTGTGCTGCTGTTCGGTACGGCCAACCACGACAATCCCAAGGCGTTTGAAAACATTTTCACCGTGACCAACGACCTTGATAACCTGAATGTCGATACAGCCCCGGCATTATACCGACTGCGCTGCAATGATGGTAGCTGGGTGCAAATTATGTCGGTTCCCGGCTTTGACAAGGGCCGTCTGCGCACGTTCTGCCCCGGCATGGACAAGGAGGCCGAAAACTTCAACGCGACGGCACTTATCAATGACACGATCATGGGCCTTGCGGGCAGATGCGACAAGAGCATCCCCACCATCCTGACTGCCCACTACACCGTGGCCGGGGCCGAGGCAGACAACGGCAGCACATTCCTTGCGGGGCAGGATGTTGTGGTGCTGCCCGCCACCATCGACGCGGCGGGGGTTGACCTAGCCTGTCTGGGCCACATCCACCGCCCGCAGAAGATCGCTTGCAACACGCCCGCCTATTATTGCGGGTGCATCAACGAGCTTACCTTCAACGACGAGGCAACCCGCCACGGCTTCTATATCCACACGATGGACGGCCACGGCATCGTCAAGAGCGAGTTTCACGAGCTGGAAAGCAGCCGCAAGCATTACACGATGCGCATTGACCGCCCGCAGATCATGCAGTTTATTGCGGACGGAACTCTGAATATCGCTGCCGATCAGGTTTACGGTAAGATCGTTCGTGTGCGCTATTCCTGCACCAGCGAGGAGGAAAAGGCACTGAACAAGGCCGAGCTTCAGCAGAAGCTCATGCAGATGGGCGCGTTCTATATCTCCGACATTTTACCGGAGGATGTGGAGGAACTGGATGCCAAAGATCAGTTGACCGAGCATGACGGCCCGACGGAGGCTTTGAGTCGCTGGCTTGACCTGAACAATGTGGAGCCGTGGCAAAAAGCCCGCCTGATGGAGCTTGCCGCGCCGATCATCGCCAAGGCAGATCACGGCATGGACGACGGCCACAGCACCGGGGCGTTCCTGCCGATCAGCATCGAGGTCAAGAACTACCGCAGCTACACGGACGCGGCGTTCAGCTTCGAGCCTGTTCACATGGCGATGGTCAACGGAGCGAACGGCGTGGGTAAATCATCGCTGTTTATGGACGCGATTGCCGACTGCCTGTACGAGCAGACCCGCAAGGAGGACATCGGCGGCTGGGTGCGCGAGGGTACAAAGAGCGGTTCGATCATCTTCACTTTTGCAATGGGCGAAAAGAAATACCGCGTCGTGCGCACTCGCACCGCGTCTGGCCGCGGCACACTGGCCCTGCAATGCTTCAATGCGGAAAATCAGGAGTGGGCCGACGGCTCCGACACCACTATGCGCCTGACGCAGACCAAGATCGAGCGGCTGCTGGGCATGGACTGCAATACGTTCTGCTCCATCGCGCTGATTCGGCAGGATGCCTACGGTTTGTTTCTGGATGCGGATTCTGACCGCCGTATGGAGGTCTTGAGCGCTCTGCTGGGCCTTGACCTCTATAACCGCATGGCTGAGATCACCGCAGCAGAAAGCAAGGAACAGCGCCGCACGATTGCCTCCGCTAAAGACATGCTGACCGTCTACACGGACGAGATCGCCCACAAAGAGGAGTTGCAATCTGCGCAGGATGCTGCGAAAGCCAAGATTGCAGAGGCTGAACAGCAGATCGCGTCCGCGGACAAACTGATCGCTGCCGCCAAGGCCAAACAGGCCGCCTACGATACGATCATGCAGCAGATAACCAGCCGCGGTATGGAAATCTCCGAGTGTGACGATCAGATCGCCGCCAAGAGTGCAACGGTGCAGAATCTCCTCACCGTCAAGATTCCGGCAGCCCATCAGGCGGCTAGCGGCGAAAAGCTGGCGCGGGAGGCATCCGAGGCCCTGCCCGCTCTGCGCACTCGTGAACGTGAGTTGATTCCCGCCGACGAACGTTGCAAGGCACTGCTTGCGGAAAGCGATCAGCTCAGCAAACGGGCCGAACAGCGCGTAGCCTTGCATCCTCAGTTGAATGAACAGCGGCAAAAGGCAGAACAGATCGTCGCTATGAAAGATCAGGCAAAGGCTGACAAGGCCGAGCTGGCGCAGATCGCCCAGCGGTGCGCGGAGCTGGATGTCAAAATCCAGCGGGCCGACGAACTGGCAAAGCAGGTTGAAACCGCCAAGATGAAGCTGACGGAAACGATCTACGACGCTAAGGAAAAGGAAGAAGCAATTCAGCGAAAGATTGACGATGCCCGCAATGCGGCCAAGCGGCTTGAACTGGCAAAATGCCCCATGGAGGGGGAGGCAACCTGTGTTTTTCTGGCCTCTGCCACGGAAGCGGCCCGCCAGATCGGCGATCTGGAATACCAGTTGCAGGTGCGGAAATCCCAGAACGACACAGCGATCAAGAGCCGCCGCGTGATTGTGAACGAAACGCAAGCAGCGCTGGATGCGCTGAACAATCCTCGCAATGAGCGTGGCGCACTGGAATTGCGCCGTAGCGCCCTGTATTCTTCCATGATTCGCATGGAGGCGGTGGAGGCTGCGCAACAGCAGCTCAAAGAGATTGCCCAGCGACAGGCGGAAATCGTCAACGAAACCTTTGCAGACAGAAAGCGCATGAATGAAATCAGCGCAGCTATAGAGAGTCTTTCCGGCGCAATGGAGGAGCTGAAAGCTCTGCAAGGCAAGATCAAGCAGACCGAGATGCTGGCGGCCAAGCTGCCGGAGGCTGTGGAGGCCCGCGAAAAGGGTGCAGCCATGAAAGCAGATGCCAACCGCTTGCAGCAGGAGGTTCTCGATCTGGCCCGTCGTAAAGATCGGCTGCTGGAAGAAAAAAACAGCCTGATGCAGAGCTTGCCGGGGCTGGATGATACCAGTGATCTTGAACGTGGCCGCAATAAGGCGGCACAGGTTCAGCGCCTCGCCACGATCAGCCTCGGGTCCATCTCGGCCAAGCTGGAACGCATCGCGGATGCGGAGGAAAAGGCAGCCGACCTGCGCGAGACAATCAAAAAGACGGCAAAACTGCTGGACGATTATCAGGTGCTTGCACAGGCGTTCAGCCTTGACGGCATCCAGTACATGATTGTGCGTGGCGTTGTGCCGGAGATCATGCGGCGCAGCAATGATATTCTGGCGGCCATGACGGGCGGCAGGATGGCAGTAGACATCCGCACCGAGCGTGAGCTGAAATCCACAAAGCAGATCGTCAATTCGTTGGAGGTCTGGATTTCCTCAATCAACGGCGGGCATCGCCCGTACCAGAGTCACAGCGGCGGCGAAAAGGTAAAAATCGCGCTGGCCGTCACGCTGGGGCTGGCAGATGTCAAGGCGCACCGCGCCGGGGTGCAGATCGGTATGCTGCACATCGACGAGCCGCCGTTCCTCGACGCTGCCGGAACCGAGGCATACGCGGACGCGCTGCTCAACATGGCGCAGCGCAATCCCAATATGCGAATTTTGGCAATCAGCCACGACCCCACCATGAAAGCGCGTTTCCCGCAGACAATCACTGTGGAGGCGGGGGAGAACGGCAGTACCGCCTATATGGAGTAACACAGCGCCGCAGATACAGGGGGAGGGCTGATGAATTATCTGCTTGAGATAAATGCTTTCGAGCGAAAAATGAGAGAAAGCCCTCTCCCGATTGCGGCGCAGTTGATGTGGTACAAACTGATGCAATTTTGCAACGGGCTGCGCTGGCCGGAGACGTTTCAACTGGACACGGCCCGCCTGTCGGAGCTGATGGTTGGTTCGTCAAAGCACACCGTCATAGAGGCACGGCGGGCGCTGATCGAGGCGGGGTTTTTGGAATTTAAGCCGGGAAGTAAGAAATGTCCAAGCACCTACAAGCTGATCTCACAGATCAGCGTCGAGCCTGTGGAGCCGGAACCGCTGCCGGAGGAGCCGACAGATACCGAGTTTCTGGAAGTGGACGGCGGCAGCAACGACATTCGGTGCTACTTCGGGTTTACCGAGGACACCGAGGCCGAGCTGCACAAAATCGCGTCACTGCTCTATCAGGAATTTTTGCCGGACAAGCGGCCCAGCGCGGACGACGAGCGCCGTGTGTTCCTGTACTGCATGGAGCAGATCGGACAGGGTGCAGACCGCAAAATTGAGTTCCCGGAGCGCCGCAAGGAGCTGCTGGCCTATGCGTTTGGCGTGGCCCGCACCAACGGTAGCCTGAATTGGGGCTACATCGACGGTATATATCGCAATTTCCATGAACGCGGCATCCAGACTGTGGAGGATGCCTACAGATACGATGGATTGAGGGCAAAGAAAAATGGACTACAAGGATAAAATCAAAAAGCTGCTGGCGCTGGCAGAAAGCCCTAACGAGAACGAGGCGCAAGCGGCCCTGCTGAAAGCGCGGCAACTGATGGCAGAGCATAAGATCGGAGAGGCCGATTTGGAGGAGCCGGAGGACAAAGAGATACTGCACAAGCGCACTTCGGTCACATTCTCCAAGCGCCGCGACGGCTGGATCAGCAATCTGGCCGTGGTGATCGCAGAAAACTACTGCTGTATGGCGTCGGTTTGCCACTACAAGGGCAAGCAGACCTACACGGTGCAGCTGAACGGCTTTAAGAGCGACGTAGAAATTTGTGAGCGCGTCCTGCTGTTCGCTGTGGAGTTTGTTCGAGGCAAAAACAAAATGCGTCAGTGGAGCGATAACTACCCCTACTCACCCAAGGAAAAGTTGGCGATCTGCAACGCATACGGGGAGGGCTTCACATCAGGGCTGGACGAAAAATTCGACAAGCAGAGCCGCCAGCAGGCAGTATATGCGCTGGTTCTGAAAACGCCGCAGAAGGTCAAGGATTCCTTGAAAGATTACGGCACGTTGAAAGCTGATTTCACCCCCTCGCTGGACGGCATAGGCTACGTCGCAATGTCGGACATGGCTGCACGGCACGGAGAGGGTCTTTACGACGGCAGGAATTTTGATGTGAGGGAAAAGTTGGAGGCGTAAGGCATGGACAATCAGAGCAACGAAATTTTCAAAATCCCGGCCCGCCGCTGCTCTGTGTGCGGCGGCCTGTTGACAAGCGACAAGTCCATCCGGGAGGGCTGCGGCCCAGCCTGTAAACAGAAACTAAAACAAGCCGCACGGGCAGAGGAGACAGCCAAAAACCAGTGCAGCCTCTTTGATATGGAGTACATCGAGGAGATAAAAAAATGAATCTTCACAAGACTAAGATAGATTGGGCAACCCACACATGGAACCCGGTCACGGGATGCTTGCACGACTGCGAATACTGCTACGCCCGACGCTTCATCAGCAGGTTTGCGCCACATGCCTGTGAGCGCCCATCGGAACCGATCAAGAAGTTGGACGGCCTGTCCTGCTACCAGATCGACCACCCGGCGCGTCTGGTGGACGAGTGCGGCGAATATGTTCGCTCCACGCCATATCCGAAAGGCTTCGAGCCGATGTTAAGCACCTACACGCTGGGCTACCCGGCCAAAAGAAAAATCCCGTCCCGCATTTTCGTTTCCAGCATGGGCGACCTGTTCGGTGCGTGGGTGCCGGATGCGTGGCTTGAACAGGTGTTCGAGGCGGCCAAGGCAGCCCCGCAGCACAAGTATCTGTTTCTGACCAAAAATCCGAAACGATACTACGATCTGGCCCGCAGCGGGAAATTGCCCGGGGATAAAAATTTCTGGTACGGCACTACGGTTACAAAGGGCGGCACTGCATGGCAATGGTGCGGGGAGTGGTCGATGCCGAAAGCATGGCACACGTTCCTAAGTATAGAGCCGCTGCTGGATGATGTGACGATCTGGCTTGAAAACGGCGGCTACTATCCAGACTGGCTGATCGTGGGTGCAATGACAGGCCCGGGCAGCAAAGATCATCAGCCGCGGCGCGAGTGGGTGGAGCACCTTGTCAACTATGCGCGGGAACGCGACATTCCGCTGTTCATGAAAGGCAACCTCAAAGCGGTGTGGGGCGACGATCTGATTCAGGAATACCCGCATGAACTGCTGTAAACGGGGTGCAGTAAATGCGCTATAAAATCTACTGCGAGGCACCCGCAGACCGGGATGCACTGGTTACAATCCTCGCCAAGAACGGCTACACCGTCAGAATCGGCAAGGAGCAGAAAACCAAAAATTCACGCTACACCTACTACATCGAGTATTGGAGGGAAGATCGAGATTGAAAAAGAAAAACTGGCAGAAAACGCCGGATGAAAAGGCGATTCATCAACAGGCTGTCAAAATCCGCAAAATGACCGATCAGCAGATTGTGGAACGGTTGGAAAGCGGCGCGGAGGTCAGCGCCGATCAGCGACGCGCCGTTATCAACGAGGCGCTGGACGCTATCGCGGTGCGGGATGAAAACGGAGATCGCGTCAGCGACATCACCATCCGCAAGATCAGAAAAATCTTGCAAGGCAGGGGGCTGCTGTGATGCGCAGGAAAAGAGCGCACAGGATGCGCGTTCTGGAAATGCCGGAGGATGATCTGCACGTCAGAGTCCCGGTTCCCATCGGCAAGACGGTATACCGGGTGCATCCGAACCCGGCTTGCCACTACGGCGTGAGAGCGGCAGAGAGGGCCGTTTTCGGGCGCGTTATCACACCGAGGTATGTTGTTACCCCTGTGCCGTTCGCTGTTGAGATGATGCGCGAGTGGAATCGCACGGTGTTTGCGCGTGTGCTGGACGCGGAAAGGAGAGCAAAATGGTTGATCGCAAAGTCGCAGGACTAAAAAACAAGGTGAACGGCGCGTTCTTCGAGGACATCATCAATCAGGCTTGCGACTTCTACCGTGTGCGCGGCGTAGCTGACATCGAAAAAACGCCGGAGCCTGTGCGCCTGATAAAACCGATCAAGGGCAAGCCGGGTTACTTCGTGGCCGTTCATAACGAGGCCGCGCAGGTGGACTACAAAGGTTTCCTGCGCGGCGGCCAGGCAGTGGAGTTTGAAGCAAAATTCACCGATACGGGCCGCATGAAATTCGAGCGCGTGACCCCTAACCAACAGGCCCGGCTCCGGCGGGCGCAGGAGTTTGGCGCAGTTTCATTCGTGATCTGCTGCTTCGGCGGGGTGCAGTTTTATCGCATCCCGTGGCCGGACTGGCAGGAGATGAAAACGGTGTTCGGCAGGAAATTTGTCACGCCGCAGGACTTAAAAGCCTACGAGATCAGGTTCCGCGCTCCGGGAGCTTTGATGTTTCTGGACGGCTACTATGATGAATGATCGGGTGCAGCCTGTGAAATTTGAGGTTTACGACGCGGCAGGCCGCAGGATGTTTCACACGGAATATGAAAGCTGTCTGCCGACGGAAGAAGAAATTCTGGCTATGAGGGCAGCCGGGTATAAATGCTACATGGACGGGCGAGTCTACCCGCCAAAAAGGGGGAATGCAAAATGACGGATGCAGAAATGTGGATGCACAGGGATAAGCTACGCAGCACGGCCAGCCAAGTGACGATGTGGTGCGGCATCATTGCGCTGCATCAGGAGGACGGCATCGGAAAAGACCGCCTGAATAAGCTGACGCAGGGTATCATGGAGGCCGAGAACGCAGCGGCCTTGCAGATCGTGGAGCTGGGCATGGCCGAGGCAAGCAGGAGGTTGCAGCGTGAGATGCACGGCATCTGCGAAATCTCGTTTCATGTGCCTTACGTCAAGCGGCCAAAGAAGCATCAGGAGTTAAAAGACCAGATGGAAAAGGACGCGGCGGCTGCATTCGGTTGGCTGGTGCTTGCCAAGGCGATGCACAAAACCTACGGTTACGGCAAAGATCGCCTTGCCCGCCTGTACAAGAACACGCAGGAAAATTACCGTCAGTTTGTTGTCTGGTATGCGGAAGATGAAAGCTGGGCCTACGAAAAGCTGCGCCAGTGTATTGCGCGGGCCTTGCAAGAGGAGATCGTGGTCGTGCCGGACGACTACGGAGAGCTGACCTTTACGCTGGCATCAGAACAGCAGGAGGCCGCGCGGCAGATCAAAACGCAGGTGTTCAACGAGATGGCCCGCCGCAACAGCAAAAAGCAGGTTTGCCCGCTGCTCTCCGAAAAGGAAATGCAGCGCCGTTGCCGGGAGATACAGAAACAAATTTTCGGAGGTATGAATTGAACAATAGAGAGATCGAACAGACCCGCTGCCAGATGTGCGCGGAGCATGGCAGTTGTAACCCGAAATGCTCGCTCTGGGTACTGCGTGAGCATGGTAAAACTTGCACATGGAGCGTGTTTGCACACATCGGCTGGGCCGAGCAGAAAATGAAAGAGTGGAGGGCCAAGCATGAAAAATCTGTTGGAGCTTAAAAGGTTCCAGATCAAGGGCAGCCGCGTCAACCAGATTTACCCCTTGACGGAGCATAGCGGTGCGTTCCGGGTTTACATCGGCGGCAGATCGTTCGATGTGATCGCCAGCGTGGACGAGGGAGGCGGCGAGGCGAGGGAACATGTCAGCGCGTGCCGCCCACACAGCGACAAGCTGCCTACATGGGAGGAAATGTGCGCGATCAAGGATATGTTCTTTGAGCCGGAGGAGGAATGCGTTCAGTTCCACCCCAAGAAAAGCAGCTATGTGAACATCGCCAAAAACTGCTTGCACATCTGGCGGCCTGTGGATGGCGTACTCTACATGAAATCGCCCTACAAGGAGGAAGTTTGCAATGGCAATGAAAACTAAATTTATCAATATTCGCATCCGTGAGAGCAACGACGGCGAACCGTCTTGCTTCGACATCGACGCGGGCGGCTCTCTGGACGACATTCTGCACATGCTGTGCGGCGGTATGGATGCCATTGTTACACAGTTTTGCGCCGAAGATAGCGATGCACAAATGCGAAAAGATATGCTGCGCAGTGTAGCGATGGAGATTTTGAGTCTTGCGGATGCGGGCGGCGCTATTCACGATGCCGTAATGATTAAGATTCCCAGAAAGGGTGAAAACAATGGATAATTTGATTCTCGACCCGAAGATCAGGTCGCTGCTGGCAGAAGCGTTCCCGAAATGCTTCATCAATATGCGGTTGGAGCTGGTCGTCTATCCGCTTAGAAACACATGGGTTCCGCTGGATGGGGTGCAGACCATCGACGAGTTGCGGGCGCGGGTGATCGAATATCTCAGCCGTGAGGCGTTCAAGGGTGGCAGCAACCGCAGCCAGAATTACCACCTGCACGGCATCAACAAGGTATGCGGTATGTCGTTTAGCCGGGAGTCGATGGAGTTTATCTACTGCGAGCTGGGCAACGCCGTGAACACTAAGTTGTGCCGCAGGTTTGTGAGTGAGATGGACTGCAACCTGAACAAGCTGCAACGCGCAGTGCTGGAAATGCGAGGCGTGAGAAATGGCCCTTACTAAGTTTTGCCCAATCATGTCCAGACGCGGGTACGGCCTGTGCATTAGAGAACGCTGCGCATGGTGGAGCGAATGGGGCCGCTGCTGCTGTATCCCCATGCTGGCCGAGACTCTATGCGATCAGGCTGCGCAGGATTGCGTATATGCGCCGGACATTCGCCCGGAAGAAGAAAAACAAGCGACATGAGTTGTTATATACAGCACAATTAAAGCGAGATGCGATGAAAAAAGATAATGAATGGGGCTTCTACACCCTGCCGACACAAACCGACCCGGAAAAGCGGGCAATAGAGCGGCTGAAAATTGCCAGCGAAATGTCGTTGAAAAATTACGGCACACCGCTGGTAGTAA
>ERZ772884.841-NODE-841-length-21575-cov-49.723234_pt1 | contig 21575 bp, 19 predicted proteins | sample MGYA00580574_ERZ772884 | MGnify/ENA primary metagenome ERZ772884 (study PRJEB29015, sample SAMEA2737690) | human gut metagenome | biome: human gut; feature: human-associated habitat; material: faeces | place: China | collected 2012 ... | reverse complement strand
ATTTCAATCCACGCTCCCACGAGAGGAGCGACAATATCCAAAATCTAACATTTGCTCTTACCAAAAGATTTCAATCCACGCTCCCACGAGAGGAGCGACTGAGTTTTCCCTGTAATATATCTTTCCATTTAATATTTCAATCCACGCTCCCACGAGAGGAGCGACAAACCATGAGAAAATTAACAATCGCAGAACTTAATTTCAATCCACGCTCCCACGAGAGGAGCGACCAATGCTTCTATATCGCAGTGCTGTAATGTTGTTATTTCAATCCACGCTCCCACGAGAGGAGCGACAACATACAATTAAATTTTTGTGCGTTATGTCCGATTTCAATCCACGCTCCCACGAGAGGAGCGACACTGCCTGATTGTCAAAACCTCTTTGTATAGCTATTTCAATCCACGCTCCCACGAGAGGAGCGACTTAAAGAGGTGTAAATATATGAGATATAAAATTATTTCAATCCACGCTCCCACGAGAGGAGCGACGTTTTCGCTGAATGAAGTTCTTCGCTGTCCTGATATTTCAATCCACGCTCCCACGAGAGGAGCGACTGTGCCTGCATCCGCTTCGCATTCTTCTGTTGTATTTCAATCCACGCTCCCACGAGAGGAGCGACAAATCCACATACAATTCTTTCTGTCCAAGACTCCTTATTTCAATCCACGCTCCCACGAGAGGAGCGACATTTACTAATGGGTACTCAGGTAATTTTATTGTAAATTTCAATCCACGCTCCCACGAGAGGAGCGACCAGGATCATATGATGGCCGTTCATATGCAGCCATAATTTCAATCCACGCTCCCACGAGAGGAGCGACCATACATATGCAGGGCAGATGTGAACATACTATTATTTCAATCCACGCTCCCACGAGAGGAGCGACATGAATTACCACAGTTGGGTGGTTCAAATAGTCAATTTCAATCCACGCTCCCACGAGAGGAGCGACGGGGTGTACTATGCCAAAATATGAGTATTTAGGATTTCAATCCACGCTCCCACGAGAGGAGCGACAAACAAGCCGTTTGCAATGCTTTGCGATATAGTTGTAATTTCAATCCACGCTCCCACGAGAGGAGCGACGTATTCCCATTGATTTAAAATCCTCAACTGATAGAATTTCAATCCACGCTCCCACGAGAGGAGCGACAGAAAAGCCAACTATAAATATGATGATAAATTTATTTCAATCCACGCTCCCACGAGAGGAGCGACATTATGGCAAAAGAGGAATAACTGTTTGTGAGGAATTTCAATCCACGCTCCCACGAGAGGAGCGACAAAACTTTAAGTACGCATGTTCTATCACTCATTTATTTCAATCCACGCTCCCACGAGAGGAGCGACAGTGGTCTGCCATACGTCGCAAGTTATTTGTAGATTTCAATCCACGCTCCCACGAGAGGAGCGACAAGGGCTATGAATTTAGCGCAGACAGCTACAGCATTTCAATCCACGCTCCCACGAGAGGAGCGACAAAATGTATACATCATGTATACAACTTGTATCCATTTCAATCCACGCTCCCACGAGAGGAGCGACGGGCAAATGATGCATCGAAAGAGTTTTATTCAAGATTTCAATCCACGCTCCCACGAGAGGAGCGACAGCAATATTGCACAAAAAATTTGTTTATTTTTATACAATACCGACAATAAATATATAATAAGATAAATAACAAGTAAAACCAAAAACCTATTATTCATTTTATTGTACAAATTTACAAGTAATTTCAGGTGCGAGACAACCGGTACATTCATGTTTACTTATCTTTCGCACCACATTTTATAATATCAATGTCTGATCAGCAGGAATCCCACGGTCAACACCAACATGTTCTATCTTCGTCTGATAACGATTTCCTAAATAATAGAATCTGAGACTATCCACATCTTTATCAATAAGATCCGTTAATATGGCCTTTAGCATCACACATTGAGCATTATCTAGTATACATTCAAACACAGAATTCTGAACTCTTCGCCCATAATTTACACATTGTTTAGCTACTTTTCTCAACCTGGTTTTTCCTTCAGCAGTTTCAGTATTCACATCATATGTAATCAATACAAGCACGCCATCACCTCATTTCCATAAAAATACAGGGTACTCATCCAAATCTCCCCTTAAATATCTTGCCAACAGCATTGCCTGTACAAATGGAACCATTCCCCATTCCACCTTTTCATTAAGATATGGGTGTGTAATAATCTCCTTTTTCTTGTTTTGCCATTCTGATAGTAATTTTTTACGAATATCTGTATCCATCAATACAGCACCGTTTTCTTTTTTTGTAAAACTCTTGCCATTTACAATCTTTTTATTAATCAATGATAAAACAAATCTATCAGCCATGACTGCTCGCAATTCTTCTATAAGATCTAATGAAAGTGATACTCTACCGGGACGTTCCGTGTGCATGTAACCAACATAGGGATCTAACCCTACAACCTCTAGCGCTGATGTAATTTGAGTTGTAAGCAATGTATACGTAAACGACAACATTGCATTTACATTATCAAGAGGCGGACGCCGATTTCTCCCTTGAAAGAAAAAATCTTTCTTTTGTTGTAAAATCAACTCATCAAATACGCCAAAATATATACTTGCTGCTTCACCTTCATATCCTCTTAACTGATTCATAGACTGTGAATTTTGGATATAATCAAGAAATTCTTTCAGTTTTATAGATGCTTTTTTTACCTTATCCACATCTATCTGCATTGAATGATCTCTAATTGCTCTTTCTAGAACCCATCTTGAATTATACACTTTTCCAAGAATACAGTTTTTTGCGATTTCCAGGCACTTTATATCTTCACTACTGCTTTGGAATTGTTGTTTCCTTAGCACGACATTCCCCTTAACTTTGCCTGAAACTCTTGCAAGAAATTTTCCCTGTGGTGTCAGATAACAAAGAGAAATATTTCTATCCGCACAAGCTCCCATTAATGCCGGACTTGTTCCTCTATATCCAAATGAAATTATTGCTTCGAGATTGTGTAAAGGTAATCTGCCTATTTCATTTTTATCATCATATACAACAACATTTTCTCCATCCAACCCCAGATAACTATTTTCCGATGTAACATACAATGTATTCAATAATTTCTTCATAACGTTTCCCCCAGCATCTTATTGATATACGATTTCACCGAACCACTTTTATCAATCTTTGGCATACAAATATCTTTTAAAGAGCAAGATACACACCTTTTCGACGTTTTGACCTTAGGTGTATAATTTCGATCATAATAATCATGCATTTCTCCAAATATTTTTTTCACTTCATCCCGAAGTTCATCTGTAAACACTATCGGTTTGCGTCTTCTTGTCTCACCATAAAATATAGCACCCTCCGTTATTTTTGTTGAAAACATTTCTTCCAGACACATAGCCTGCGCCATTAGCTGAAGTTCATCTTCGTTTGACGCTTTGGGTTTCCCCTTTTTGTACTCAATTGGATATAATGAATAGGTTCCACGATGTCCATAGAGCTTCACTCCATCTTCACATTTGTGAAATTCAACAATATCACACTCCCCACTCACACCCATGCTTCTTGAGGATACAGGAAGAGCTCTGACAACCAGAATATCTTTTCTCTTTTCTGTCAGATATGGATCATGCGCTTTTTTATGCATAAGTTCGCCAATAACAGTATGTTCATTTTCAGCCCACTGCTGCTCAACATGAATAAGCGCCCATTGTCTTCTGCAAAATTTAAAATGCTGTATTCCAGAAATCATCAGATAATCATCTTGAGAATATTCCATTAAATCATCCTTTTCACTTCTACCGTATCCGGTATCTCATCATCATTAATAGTAACTGTATAATCCTGATATTTTCTTGGATATTGTATATCATCATTTTTCTGCACTTTAACTGCATCAAATAATTTATAAGCAGGACAGTCACCAAGCTCTTTACTATGCTTAAAAACAATAAGCTCACGAACTGCCATCTTTCCTCTTGCAGCAGAATGGTCATTTTCAAACATATTTATTATTGCATTCCATAACAATTCTAGATCTTCCTCAGAAAATCCAGTAACTTTTCTTGCAAGATTTGCTGAAATATAACCTTCTACACGATACAAGCCATATGGAACAATACTCTTTCTTCCCATCTCGTTACTCTTATTCTCAGCATCTTTTTCTGTTGTAATGGCAACTCTCGTAATAGTTACCTCCTGACTAATAACAGGATCAATACTTCTTGCAAATCCAAGCTGTACAGGACCTCTTACCTGCCCACAATTCAATGAAGCTTTAACAAAAGTCGTCATTACAGCACCAAATGCACGAATATCATAAAAATTTCTGCACATATAATCCCTTAATTTTATATCTGCATCCTTATCTGACTTTTTTAGTTTTTTTAATGCTTCTGTAACCTTTTTATCTTCATCATCATTTATACCAAGACTTTTGCATGCCTCCCTGTCACTTCTGTTAAGAGGAACATTCTCCTTGATATAAATTTTATATCCATCTTCGTCCTCCTTCACAGTCTCTATGTAATTTCGGATCTTACGTTTTAAGCATACATCAGTTACAATTCCTAAGCCACTTTCCGGATCAATTCTTGGCATATTGCCAGCGTCAGGATCCCCGTTAGGATTTCCATTTTCAACATCAAATAAAACAACAAACTCATATCTGTTTTTAATAACCTCTCCCATTTATTTGTCCTCCTTTTTTTCATACTTCTTTTGTGTCTGATGATAATATCCCAACATGAATTTTCCTTGTTCTTCTAAAGACAAACTCCGTGGAAATAATACTAATTTTTTCATAAGGTTTCCTATTATTTTTTCATAAAAAATCTTAGAACCGCTACCTTTTTCACGCTCAAGTTTTTTTATATGACTATTTTCTAATTTAAATAAAATTGGAAAAACAGATGCAGGCGTAGCGCATGCTGAATTAAAATACCTGTCTTTAATTGTAGCATTTATTCCCTGATTCGCCTCCTTTTGGATTGACTCCAAAACTGAAAATAATCTTCCCAATATGTATGCAGTGTCATTGCATGTTTCTTCTAATCCCATGTAGTTTTCTCCTTCCTTCCATGAATAATTTTTTATTAAATAAGCCTTGATAATTGAAGCTCTTCCCCATGTAACATTTCCCTGCTCAGATCGTATTCTGATAACAGTGTCTGTATAAAGACTTGCAGGATATCTGTTTCCCGATAAAATACTTTGAAGTACCATTGCAGACATATTAGGGATTGGAGTCTTATCCTTTGAATTAGGATTGACAGTCTCTCTTAACAATTCATATACGCTCAGATATTTCTTTTCCACCCACAACGGTTTCACAATATCCAACCGTTTATAATGTTCTTTTATATTTTTTAAAATATCACCAAATGTGTTTTGATAAAAGAAACGAACAGATAACCTCGCAGCATTCGGTGCAAGGCATAAAATATAAAATGACTGCTCAAAGTCCATCTGAACATTATCTACATCCACATATCTTGATTTTTTCAAGCTGTCAAATATTCTTTGAAGCTGTTCCTCATTATCTATATGAGGATTCATAACAAAACTAAATGTTTTCTGATATTCTTCCATGCCATTTTCAGCCCAATAAACCACCATGGAATCACCTAATTGAAATGTCTTATCCCTATTACTCAACAAATAATTCAATGCAGTTGTATATGCAAACTCTGCATATTTTCCTACAGGTGCATTATAGCTCTGTTCCTTGCCATAAGATTCAAATGCAGGTGCATTAAACGAAACCAAAGCAGCTCCACTTGTCTGTGCTCCTGGAACACCTTTTATTCCACGATGAATTCTTGCTATCTCCGTTTTTTCACCAGTTGCAAGACAAATACCATCATTGGTATTTTCTGTCTGATGTACAACATAGTTGTCCCAAATTTTTTTAATTGTATCATTATCCTGTGCGAAATCATTTCCCATACAGAAGATGACATTACCACCCTCATTTAATTCATCTGATTTTTCTCTTACACATGCATTATCATAAGCCGTCTCTGGATTCCATAAATTAAAAAAATTACAAATTGCATTTGCCATAGGCTCATCAACATTCTTTAACAACGCTAAATGTTTTTCCTTCGCTGCCTGAAAGCACTCCTGCACCCTTGCATTAGTTCCGCTTTGATCAATCCCTAGCATGTATTTTACATTATCACAGAGAAAATTAGCTGCCACGCCCGATGAACGTGTAACCATTTCAGGAACACTCTTCGCAACTGGAAGAAAAACCTTCTTTTTTCCACTAGTCTGTTCTGTTTTTAGTGGATAAATTTCTTTGATTTTCCCATTAGGATTTAAATCTATTGCATAAGAAACCTTGGCCTGACACCAGCCTCTCTTCGGCACCAGATTATTCTCTGCAAGATTCTCATATTCTTTCACTAATGCCTGTAAGATCATCTTATCACCTCACAGTCCCTTAAATCTATTACTCCACGCTTCATCACTGCTCTAAAAAATATTGGACTAATATTGCCTCTTTCACAATCACTATAATCCATATCATATAGCATAAATCCCAAATCTTTCTCCGGAATATTATCATAAAATGTATGTATATTTTTCTCTTCACAAAGGCAAAAATTTGCCGGAAACTCACGACAGCCAAAATATGGCATATGATGACATTCCCCACGCTTAAGTCTTCTCATCATAATATCCTTAAATTTCCCGGGATTATCTGTATTATTTGCTTTTTCCGTCATCTCAAAATGTGCCTCTATAACATAAGACACATCCTTCAAAATAAGAGATGCCCTCTGTACAATATCATCCTTTGTACTTATGTACAAAGGCTTATCCGCACCATTATATACCTGTAATATATTATTTGCGGAAGCTTTACTTTTTATCTCATTTCTTCTGACACTGGTAAATCTGATTGGATTTTTCACATAGATTTTATCAATCACCCAACTCAATCCCGGATGCCAATATATCGCCTCAAGTATTCCCCTTGCTGCCGATGGAGTCATAACATCATATGAGCATCTCTCAACCTTCATTTCCGGTCGTGAGAATAATGCATAATCTCCCCATACCTTAACTCTTACACCTACTCCCATTTACAGGACATCTCCTTCCTCATAACAAGCTGCAATGTAGTCTCGTGGCTGATAATAAAAATCGGTATTATAATTTGATATCTTGTCACTTATCCACGAATGATACACTTTCCATATACCATGAAGTATCTCATCATCACTAAAACAATCCTCTATCAATCTCTCATATACTTCGCCAATATCCCAGTAATCCGGAATCCTATATTTACAATCATGTATATTATCATAATTTCCATTATTCATACTGCATTCCGTAATAAACTCATCTGCAACTTTTTCAATTGGTTCGCAATGGAGAATATCTGCATATTTATATATACGTTTAATCCGTTCTTTTGTCAGTAAATCAACCACCTCATAACGTTTCCTTTTAATCTGCCTGCCAATATATTCAATCAGACTGCATGTATAGAATAGATTATTATTATTTTTAATCGCCATAAACAACCTCATTTCCAACATATCTCAAAGTACTAAGCGCACTTACCGTATGAAAACTTATTTGATGAGTCGGATGATTAAACTTCGCCAGTTCCCAAAAAGCTGCTCTGCTTATCTTTCCATCAATATAATTCTGTATATAATTATATATTGTATCATCAGCCATAGGTCCTTCAACAATATCATACGAGTGCGCTATTCCTCTTCTGCAATCAACAATAAAATCAAGCCATTCTTCTGTCATTTTTTCAAATACAAGATACTTAAGCTTTGAATTTTCAGTATATTCATATTTATTCAAATAGCCTCGCGTTCCATATCTCGTTGCCCATCTCACTGCCTGCTCTGGCATCTGTGTGCAATAAAACCCAAAATAAAAATCCTTGTTATAACGAGCTGTTCTAATTTCAGGAAATTCTACTATTTCTTTACTTCCATGATATAAAATCATCACCCTACTCCTTTATCTAATTTATTTCACGTACATTATCTTCTTATGTTTTAAATAATACTACTTCAAACATTACTAATCAACACTTTTCAATTTTTATTTAAAATTTTATTGAAATAATTCAATTCATATTGTACAATTACATTTGTCAGGCTAATCCTGTGGATTGAAATAATAATATTTTTAATAATGCAAATAAATGGCTGTGTTTATAATTCACACAGCCATTTAAATTACAGATATAAATCCATTCCAGATTCCACAGACAAATTTAATCCCTTGTCATCTGTATACATTTCTTCATCTACCAATTCATAAAAATTCTCTATATCCGATGTTATTTCCTTAATTATACCAGCACCATACAAAGTATCAAAAAGCTGATTATATATCTGAACACAGTACTGGGATGCCTTTCTCATTCTGGCTTTTCCATAACCCTGATTTTTTATTTCAAATAATAAATCCTTAGCTTCCTGCTCTATCGGAATAAATACAATTCTTGTATTTTCCTCAATCAAATGAAATTTTTCTGATACCGTCTCAAAATTATATTTCCAATCCTTGAATTCGCCTATAATATTCTTTTTATCCAAATCATTTTCTCTAAAATGATATAGCCTTTTGAAATATTCTGTAATGCATTCAAGATTAGAAATATCATGATAATCTTGCAATAACCCTTTAGTGATTGAGCTTTGCAGACTTTGTCCCGGCACTGTTTTCATTCCATTTATATCAAAAATATAAACTTTACTGTTTTCTTTTTTCTCAATTCCTTCTCGGTTGCATCTACCTGCTGCCTGTATTACCGAATCTACTCCTGCTACTTGACGATATACTGAATTAAAATCAAGATCTACTCCCGCCTCTACCAAACTTGTTGAAATAAGCACACATGATTTTGATTTATCACTCATTCTTTCTTTAATCTGTGCAAGTATCTTTTTACGATGCTTAGGATACATACTTGTTGATAAATGATACACACCATCACCACTTAACTGTTCGTAAAGCTGCTGTGCACATTTTTTTGTATTAACAATACACAGTGCTCTTTTTTCAGTCTTCAATCTTTCAATTAAAGTATCAAATTCGATTATCCCAAGATTTTCGTATATAACTCTTTTAAAAAATTTAAACTGCTCATTTATATTCGGGCATAATTCAATATACCGTCTGTGTTGATCAAATATACTGTCTAAGGCCGGTTGTGTTGCCGTACATAAAACAATACTTGTCCTATAGAAATCCATTAAATTTTCCATCATGGCAATGCATGGTTTCAAATATTCCAATGGCAACATTTGTGCCTCATCAAATATAACCACAGAATTCGCAATATTATGAATTTTCCTACACTTAGATGACCTGCTTGCGAATAATGATTCAAAAAATTGAACATTAGTCGTGACAATTACAGGTTTATCCCAGTTTTCGCTGGCAAGCTGCATCGGTTTTAATTCTTCAGAATCCCCATAATCGACATTACAATGATTCTCAAGAACATTATCCTGCCCAAGTATTTCACGAAACACCTGAGCATTCTGTTCTATAATGCTAGTATATGGAATAACATATATAATATGCTCCATTTGATGCCTGACTGCATGCTTTAACGCAAATGCCAATGAGGCAATTGTTTTTCCACCACCTGTTGGAACAGTCAGGTGAAACAATCCCCTATCATTCTCACCTGCTATCAGACAGGCTTTTAATATCTCAGTTCTTCTACCGTTTATCGAATTAAGATCATCATTTTCTAACCATGAACCAATATGTCTTTCCAGTCTTGCTAATAAAGATGCCATTTCTTCACCCGATGTTCGTTCCACATGGTTATTCTTCATAAAACTTTCTGTTTCAAGAAAGTCCGCATCAACAAGACATGAATATAACATCCTCATAAAAATCCCCATTGAAAAATGAGGATTTTGTGTTTTACAGCTCTCAAAAGGATCACTTTTTATTTGTGGAATTTCTACCTCCTGTCTATATGCCTGATAATCACATATTGATTTTCTATATCGTTCTTCAAGCTTATAGTAATCCATTAGTCCAGAATGATGTCCTGCAATAGCATATTGTAATATAGAATAATATCCACCTTTTTCATTACATAATCTCATTCCAGCAGTAGAATGGTCTACTCTGTCATTCGTATTAAACTGTATTTTATGTTGAAATTCTTTGGAATACTTACCTAGATCATGTAACATACCTATGCAATATCCCCACTCATATTTTCCAAATGATTCTGCAAATTTTCCGGCTAATTTGGCAGTTCCATCCAAATGATCAATAAGCCTTTGCTTTCTTTCTTCTTCTATATGCGCAATATATTCCATTTATATCACCAGATTCATCTTTACACTCCCACAATCTCATCAATCATCCTAAGCTCTTCCTCAGAGAAGCCTGTGCCCTCCATAACCTTTAAGTTTTCAAGAATCTGCTGTGGCTTTGAGGCGCCGACAAGCACGCTTGTCACGTCATCATCCTTTACCACCCACTTAAGAGCCATCTGTGCTAGTGTCTCACCACGTTTTGCGGCTATATCGTTTAGCTTCTTAATCTGCTCGATGTGTGGAGTGAGCTTTTCCTGATTTAAAAAGCGGCCGTCTGTCTTTATACGGCTATCCTCCGGAATACCGTTTATGTAACGGTCTGTGAGCATGCCCTGTGCGAGCGGGCTGAAGGAGATGATGCCCTTTTGACACTCTCTTGCTGCCTGCTTCAAGCCGTTTTGCTCTATTGTACGGTTGAAGATATTGTATGAATTCTGGTTGATGATAAACGGACATTTCAAATCAGTAAGAATCTCGCAGGCTCTCTTCATGGTCTCGCCGTCATAATTTGACAGTCCGACATAGAGTGCTTTTCCGCTTTTTACTATCTGGTCGAGTGCTCCCATTGTTTCCTCAAGCGGTGTCTCAGGGTCCATTCTGTGATGATAGAAAATATCCACATAGTCGAGTCCCATTCTCTTAAGGCTCTGATCAAGGCTTGCAATCAGATACTTGCGGCTGCCCCAGTTGCCGTATGGTCCCTTCCACATATCATAGCCTGCCTTTGAGCTGATGATGAGCTCATCGCGGTATGCTGACAGATGCTCCTTCAGGATAAGCCCGAAGTGCTTCTCTGCGCTGCCGTATTCAGGACCATAGTTGTTTGCCAGGTCAAAGTGAGTGATGCCATGGTCAAAGGCTGTGAAGCACATCTGCTTCATGTTGTCATACGATGAAAAATCACCGAAATTGTGCCATAGACCAAGCGATACAACAGGAAGCTTAAGTCCGCTCCTGCCGCATCTGTTATATCTCATTGTGTCGTATCTCTTTTCGTCTGCTGTGTACATATTTACCTCCCGCATAAATACATGATATTTTACCCGATAAATTATTATACTACAGCAGACTTGATTTTTCTATTGTTAAATAAAATCCTCCGTCAGCTTTCCATGCTTCTCATAATTTGTCACACGCGCTATCTTGTTTTCATCATCCACAAACACAACCTTCGGATGATGCTCCTTTGCTTCCTCCGGTGTCATCTGCGCATAGCACATGAGTATCACATGGTCACCGACTGCAACCTGTCTGGCGGCTGCGCCGTTTAAGCATATCATGCCTGAGCCCGGCTCTCCGGCGATGGTGTAGGTCTCGAATCTGTTTCCGTTTTCCACATCGACAATCTGTACCATCTCATACTCCAAGATGCCTGCTGCCTCAAGCAGCTTTGTATCTACAGTGATGCTTCCCACGTAGTTTAAGTCAGCCTGCTTGACCACCGCTCTGTGTATTTTGCCCTTAAGCATTGTATAATTCATTGTTTGTACCTCTTTTCAATAATCGTTTCTTGTCCGTCTACGCAATAAAATTGTCAATCAGCCTTGTCTTTCCGATATAGACAGCAATTGCCACGAGTGTTGTTCCCTTAATCTCATCAACCGGTGTAATTGTTTCAAAATCAACCACATCTACATAATCAATTCTTGCAAGCGGCTCCTTGTTTATCTCTGCTGTGATTGCATCCTTTATCGCTTTTGCACTCTTTTCGCCATCCTCTACGAGCTGCTTTCCGATTTTTAAGCTTCTGCTCAGTACAAGCGCTGCCTGTCTTTCATCCTCACTTAAATATGTGTTTCTTGAGCTCTTTGCCAGTCCATCCTCCTCACGGATGATTGGGCAGCCGATGATTTCTGTGTCAACATTTAAATCCTTTACCATACGCTTTATGACCGCAAGCTGCTGTGCATCCTTCTGTCCAAAGTATGCACGGTCAGGTGTCACAATGTGAAACAGCTTCAGGACAACTGTCTGCACACCTCTAAAATGGATAGGTCTTGTTTTTCCACAAAGCTCAGTTGTGAGGCCATTCATATCCACATATGAGCAGAAGCCGTCTGCATACATCTCCTCAGGCTCAGGATGGAAAATAATGTCAACGCCCGCATCCTCACAAAGCTTTGCATCCCTGTTTAAATCACGTGGATAGCTGTCTAAATCCTCTGCAGGGCCAAACTGCATTGGATTTACAAAAATACTCACTACAACCTTGTCATTCTCGCGTCTTGCCGCATCGATTAAGCTCTTGTGTCCCTCGTGGAGGTATCCCATTGTAGGTACAAAGCCAACGCTTTTGCCCTCTTTTTTCCATGCCTTTACTGCTTCTCTTACCTGTTCGATTTGTCCGTATATTAACATTTTATGTCTCCTTATTCTTTTATTTTTCGTAGCTATTTTTTGTAAATATTCTTCAATACTATTTTCGATACTAATACAGCTTGTCAATTATTGTCTCATCCATCTTAAAGGTATGCTCCTCACCAGGGAAGCTTCCCTCCTCAACAGCCTTTTTGTAGGCTGTGAACGCCTCATTCATTTCTTTTCCGACCTGTGCAAACTGCTTTACAAATTTCGGCTTCATGTTTGCATACATGGCAAGCATATCCTGATATACAAGCACCTGGCCGTCGCAGTCTGCTCCCGCTCCGATACCGATTGTAGGTATGCTTATGCTCTCTGTAATTTTTTTTGCAAGTGCCTTTGGCACGCACTCGAGCACCACTGCAAATGCTCCTGCCTCCTCGACCGCACGGGCCTCGTCAAGAAGCTTCTGCGCTGCCTCTTCACCCTTGCCCTGCACCTTGAAGCCGCCAAATGCATTTACTGACTGTGGTGTAAGCCCTAAATGTGCACATACCGGAATTGACGCATCCACGATAGCCTTTATCTGTGGACATACCTCCTTGCCACCCTCAAGCTTGACAGCCTGCGCATGACCATCCTTCACGAGTCGACCTGCATTGACCACAGCATCATATACTGATGTCTGATATGACATAAAAGGCATATCTGTGATGAGCAGTGTGTCCTTGATGCCCCTTGAAACAGCTGCGCTGTGATGAATCATATCCTCCATAGTCACTGAAAGTGTATCCTCATAGCCAAGCACCACCATGCCGAGTGAGTCTCCCACTAAAATCGCATTGATTCCGGCCTCATCTATCAGCTTAGCAGTCGAATAATCATACGCTGTGAGCATCGTGAGCTTCTCGCCCTTTTCCTTTGCCTGTTTAAAAGTTACTACTGTATTTTTCATTGTCCAATCCCTCTGTCTTTCTGCAACAATCCGTTTTTATATATTCACGGTATTGTCAGTCTCTTAGCAATTCCATTATCTGAGTGTAATCCTTATCAGGATTCTTTTTTTTAGCAATATTTGCCAGTTTTGCACCAAGCATTTTGTACAATCTGACATCATCACTATCGTCATTTTGCATACATGCAATATGCTTTTTCACTGTTTCAATATCGTTTCTCTCAATCGGCCCGGTCAGTGCGCCGTCACAGCCTGCTTCAAGTACATTTTCGATATTGCGCATCACAAGCTGACCTGTGGCTCTTACCGCCTCATCCCTTGTAAAGCCACAGTCCTCCAAAAGAGTGTAGCCCATGTCAAGGACAGCAATCACCTGATTGCTCAGAATGCTCGCCGCTGCATGGTATTTTGCCTTTTTAGCACCATCGATGCGACATACCTCATTTCCAATAGAACAAAACAGCCCGGATATTGCTTTAACCGCAGCATCCTGCCCTTCTACTGTGAAAAATGCTTTATTTAATTGCTCATATGATGAAAATTTGTTACTGAACGGTAACATTGGATGAATTGAACAGCATGATACGCTCATGCTCTCCCTTCCGGAAAATGAATCGGATGATAATGCGCCACTGCAATGACATATAATCTGATTCCTTAGAGACAGCTCTTTTAATTGTTCCCAAACCGGTATAATAAATGAATCCGGTGTGGTGATAAATATAATCTGTGATTGATCCGCCAGTTGCTTTAGCGAATCAAAGCTCTCTGTCCTTGTAAACTCCGCAGCCTCCTTAGCTGCCGCAGAATCCACGTCATAATAGCCTGCAAGCTCTATGTCCTTTGTCCTTAGGTATTTACCTATAGAACAGCCCACTCTGCCTGCGCCGATTATTCCTATTTTCATGCTACCACCTTCTTTCCAAGCCGGTCAGACCATTTCCTTATATCGCAGCTGATATCATCTCCGCCGTATGCCGTATGGCAGCGGTCGATTTATCCTGTGCGCGCCTGTCACTTTGCTGTCTGCTTCATATTCTGATGCAGCAATGTGCTTTTGGCTTTCTTGTGTCTGCCGGATATGCTCTGTCATAAGGTGACAACACATCCTCCATGATACAGTTTCCTTCGAATACCGTTCGAAGAAAACTATACCACATTGACTATTATTTAACAATCCCAAATTGATTAACTTTTAGTAACAATTAAGGCTTTTTTAATATAACGTTTCTGAATTAGTCTTAAACTATCTCTACAGATTCCCCTTAAATGCTGCCAGTGCGCCATTTTTCTTAAGAATCAGCATGACAATTGCTGCAACTATGCTTCCGGCCACTGTAGAGATAAGGAATGGCACTATGTATATAAACATGCCTTCCGGCTGAATGAGCATCACATATTTTGCAAGCGGATACGCTGCAAGACCTCCGAGTATGCCTGTACCAAGCGCCTCTGCGACACATGTCGGTATGATTTTTTTGCTGAATCTGTACATCAGTCCACAGCACAGTGCACCTACCATGCTTCCCGGGAATGCCATGAGGCTTCCGAGTCCTGTCAGGTTTCTGATGAGACTCGCACAAAATGCCACACCGACACCCCATACTGGTCCTAAAAATACTGCTGCGCATATATTTACCATGTGCTGTATGGGTGCACATTTGCTGCCGGCAACAGGAAAGCTTATTAAGCTTCCTGCTACGGCAACTGCCACAAGCACTCCTGCCATGGCAAGCTTTCTGATTGAAATAGTTGATTTTTTAATGTTCTTTTTACTTTCCATTACTTACTGCCTCACCTTAAAGTATATCGTAACTGTTCAGTACCTTCACTGTTGCTCCTACATAATATACGTTTTCTTACGAAATATGCGGTACCGCATTTTCTGTACTGAATAGTTATAGTATATCAATATACTCTCCTGCAAGTGCCTTGTTCATGCTTCGCACTGCACAGAACTTACCGCACATACTGCATGCCTCGCTGTGGTCATCCTCCGGAAGACGGTCATCCCTGATAGCCTTAGCTGTCTCAGGATCAAGTGCACACTCAAACTGTGCATCCCAGTCGAGCACACGTCTGGCATCTGCCATCTTATCATCTATATCTCTGGCTCCCGGTATTCCCTTTGCGATGTCGGCTGCATGAGCTGCAATCTTTGAGGCGATGATGCCCTGCTTTGTATCCTCCACATTTGGAAGAGCAAGATGCTCAGCAGGTGTCACGTAGCAAAGGAAAGCTGCGCCGTTCATTGCTGCCACTGCTCCACCAATTGCTGCTGTGATGTGGTCATAGCCCGGTGCAATATCTGTTACGAGAGGTCCAAGTACATAGAATGGTGCTCCCATACAGATTGACTGCTGTACCTTCATGTTTGCTGCTACCTGATCAAGCGGCACATGTCCCGGTCCCTCTACCATGACCTGTACGTTGTGATCCCATGCACGCTTTGTGAGCTCTCCAAGTCTTACAAGCTCCTCTATCTGGCATACATCTGTTGCGTCCGCTAAGCAGCCCGGTCTGCAGGCATCTCCAAGTGAGATTGTCACATCATGCTCCTCACAGATTTCAAGTATCTCATCATAGTGCTCGTAGAATGGATTTTCCTCTCCTGTCATACACATCCATGCAAAGACAAGGCTTCCTCCACGGCTTACAATATTCATCTTACGCTTATGCTTTTTAATCTGGTCTATGGTTTTTCTTGTGATTCCACAGTGAAGTGTGACGAAGTCCACTCCATCCTCAGCATGGAGTCTGACTACATCGACAAAATCCTGTGCTGTAAGTGTCGCAAGATCACGCTGATAATGGATTACACTGTCATAAACAGGCACTGTTCCTATCATTGCAGGACATTCGCTTGTAAGCTTCTGTCTGAATGGCTGTGTGTTGCCATGGCTTGAAAGATCCATGATAGCCTCTGCTCCAAGCTTTACAGCACTCATGACCTTCTGCATCTCCACATCATAGTCCTTGCAGTCTCTTGAGACTCCGAGGTTTACATTGATTTTTGTGCGAAGCATGCTTCCAACACCCTCTGCATCAAGCGACTTGTGATGCTTGTTTGCAGGAATAGCTACCTTTCCGCTTGCAACAAGCTCCATCAGCTTGTCTACATCCATCTTCTCTTTCTTTGCTACCTTTTCAATTTCAGGTGTTACGATGCCTTTTCTTGCGGCATCCATCTGTGTTGTGTAATTACTCATTGTACTCTCCTGTTCTTATTGTTATTAGTCTTATTAATTAGTAATTATTCAGACCTCCTTGTGAACAAAAATCTGCCACTTATATGCAAACACGACGCATCAGCTTTTTGTTCTAAGTGAATCTGAATAGTTGCTATTATTTATTGCAAAATTAATGCTCCATGATTCATAGGTCCACTGCCGTGTCCCAGATCAAGCATGGCTTTTAAACATGCCGTGACATATTTCTTGCCGTTATCCACAGCCTGCTCAAGCGACTGTCCCTTTGCAAGGCCGCTGGCTATCGCTGATGAAAGCGTGCAGCCTGTGCCGTGTGAGTTTGGATTATCCACTCTTTTGGTCTCAAATGTGATGATTTGCTTTCCATCCCACAAATAGTCACACACACATGCTGTGTCTGTGAAATGACCTCCCTTGCTTAAAACCGGACAGCCGTATTTATCATAAACAGCCTTTGATGCCTCTATGATGTCATCTGTGCTTTCAATCTGTCTGCCTGATATCACCTCAAGCTCAGGGATATTTGGCGTGATTATGTCAGCCAGTGGAAAAAGCTTCTCCATCAGAGTGTTTGCGGCATTTTCTTCAAGCAGCCTGCTTCCGCTTGTAGCGACCATCACCGGGTCCAGAACTATGTTTTTTGCCTTATATTTTACAAGACCTGCGGCAATCGCCTCAATCGTATCTACCGATGATGTCATACCGATTTTCACCGCATCCGGAAAAATATCCGTAAAAACAGCCTTCATCTGTGCCTCGATAAAATCAGCCGGTACATTCATCACCGCATCAACTCCCATGGTGTTTTGTGCCGTGAGTGCCGTGATTACGCTCTCGCCAAACACACCGTTTGCAAGCATGGTCTTTAAATCAGCCTGCACACCTGCGCCACCGCTTGAATCGCTTCCCGCAATTGTAAGTGCTGTATGCATATTTACGCTCCTTTCTACTGAATGTTGTGATTTTTCGTAACTGTTCAGTATCTTCAAAATATTGTTTAATTACTGTAGTCATAGCAGTATGTCATACTGTGATTACAGAATTTTGTCGCATATTTCTGCGAGTTCCCTGGCTGCAGCCTTAATATCTGCGCTTGCAAATATCGCTCCTACCACTGCGATTCCTGCAATCCCTGTGCCCTTTAGCGTGACCGCATTGTCTGCATTTATGCCTCCGATTGCAACAACCGGTATATCGACAGCCGCCGTGATTTCACGCAGAAGCTCCTTTGTCATAGGCTTTGCATTGAGCTTTGTGGTAGAGCCAAACACGGCTCCGCTTCCCAGATAGTCCGCGCCATCAGCTTCTGCCCTCTTTGCCTGCTCCACAGTCTTTGCCGTGACTCCTATTATCTTGTCAGCTCCAAGAAGCTTCCTGGCCTCTGCCGGATTCATGTCATCCTGACCCAGATGTACTCCGTCGGCAGCTATATCAATTGCAAACTGCACGTTATCATTGATGATGAGCGGCACCTTGTGCTCATGACAGATTCTCTTTATCTCAAGAGCCTCATTATACTCATCCTTAAGCCCTGCATCAGAATCCGTACTCAGAATATCCTTGTCACGGATCTGAATCATAGTGGCACCGCCCTCTATCGCAAGCTTCACATGCTCAGAAAGCCTAGCTCCGTGCAGCCACTGCCTGTCTGTTATAGCGTAGAGCTTTAAATCAGTTTTGTTCATATATCCCTTTCACCTCTTATCCTGTTGTTTTCCAAATATAAGACTCATGACATGCACATCAATTGTCTGTCATACAGCGATATTCACATCAGTTCATAATCACCATCGCATATATGATATACTGCATCAATCAGTCTGTCCCTGTATGAAGCATTTCCGGGCTTAATAAAATGACAGCTGTTTGTCCCTCTGCCGCACTCTGCCATATCAGAGGCAGCAAGCCCGCCTGCCCTCTTCATGCAGCTAAGTGCTGCCGTGACTGCACCGTATTTATCATCGCAAGCAGCCGCAGCAAACGCACAAATGAGCCCTGAAAGCATACATCCGGTGCCTGTTACGCGCTTCATCATCGGATGACCTCCTGTGATGCTTCCTACTCTGTAATTATGCGTGTGTCCGTCAGCATCCGACGCAACAACATTCACTACACAATTATCCATCACACCAGTACTCATCAGACTTCTTTCATTATTGTCATAGCAATCGACTTCATCACATAATTCTGCCACATAATCGGTCTCACCTGTAATCACACAGATGCAGCCATATCGCAGGGCCACTCTGCACGCAAGCGCTTTTGCATCAGACTCAGCTGCCGTATCGGTCACTTCCACGCCGCCCTCGCACCTGCCATGCTCCATAACAGCCTTGACCTCAGACAAATTGCCCTTAATCACATCCACATGCACCTCGTCAAGCAGGCTCATCACAAAATCCATCCTGAAGCGGCTCACGCCCACACCAACCAGATCAAGCACAATAGGAATGTTCTTTTTCTCTGCCATCCTCGCAGCAATGCGCATCGCCTCAAAGCGCTCCTTTGAAGGAGTGCCTATATTCAGGTTCAGCCCATCGCAGATACCCGTGACCTCATCCATCTCCTGTGGTGCCATAGCCATAATAGGCCTAGCCCCACATGCCAGCTCAATATTGGCCACATCATTGATAGTAACCATATTTGTGATGTTGTGAATCAAAGGACTGCGTGACTTAAGCTTTTCTATAAAATTATTCATCTGTATCTCTTTACGGCTATTCATAATCACCCACACATTCAAAAAGCGGATATACCGCCAATGAGTATATCCGCCTAAAAATCATGCGATATTATCCTACGTTGGCATTATCCAAATCAGGTTATGGGTCAAGACACTACCAGTCTACTCTCAGCCGGCTAAATACCAGCTCCCCTGTTGTGTTTTAAAATTAAATCCAATAACAATGTAACTATCCAAAACAAGAAAATCTGCTGCTTACATGCAAGCATGACACATCAGCTTTTTTGTTCTCAGTGGTTCTGAACAGTCATTATATTTAATATAATACGCACTCCCCAATAAATCAAGCAAAATCCGCAAGTGTACTCATATTCGTACATCAAGCGCTGCTGGTCACACTGTTAGGTGTGAACAGTAACCATCAAACACAATCCCGGTAACACCGAGCCCCGAGGTGTTACCGTAGCACTCATTATCCCGCCACAACGTAAGGGCGTAAGCCCCGGGCACCGGGGTGCACACGCACTCTCCCGAAGCGCGAATAGCGAAGTGACTTAGATACTGTAGAAATTATGCCCATGAAGTGCAGAAACACCCCTGCATGGACGCAGGGGTGAGGAGAAACGCGCCACTGACGGCGCGTTTCGACGGTTTCGTCAAGCATAAAAAAACATCAGGCATAATTTCGTACAGAATCTTAGCCACGTAACGTAGCGCCCCGGGAGAGTGCGTGTGCCCCCTGTTGCCCGGAGCTTACGCCCGACCTATCGCCATAATGATAAACAGCCTAAATCTACTTAGCTGCAATAACATCCGCCATATCGTAGTGACCGGCACCCTTTCCATTAAGGAACTTGGCAGCCTCAACAGCACCCTTCGCAAAAACAGCCTTAGAGTAAGCAGTATGCTTAAACTCAATCACCTCATCCTGTCCACAGAAAAGCACCTCGTGCTCACCGACGATGCTTCCTCCTCTGACTGCAGAAATACCGATTTCCTTAGGATCACGCTTCTCTCTGCGCTGGCTGCGGTCGTAAACATAGTGATACTCGTTGTCCATAGCCTCGTTGATAGAATCAGCAAGCGCAAGCGCAGTACCTGAAGGTGCATCAAGCTTTAAATTGTGATGCTTCTCGACAATCTCCATGTCGAATCCTGCCGGTGCAAAAACCTGTGCAGCCTTTTTTAGAAGAGCCATAAGAGTATTTATGCCAAGTGACATGTTTGCAGACTTGAGCACTGCCACCTTCTTGTAGCACTCCTCAACCTTTGCAAGCTGCTCATCACTAAGACCTGTTGTGCATAAAACAACCGGAATCTGCTTGTCCACACAATAGTCCAGCACTCCATCAACAGCCTTGGCATTGGAAAAATCTATAACCACATCAGCGTCCACATCACATTTGTCAATGCTCGAAAAAACAGGATAGTCATTATCTATTCCATCATATAAATCAATACCGGCTACAATCTCGATATCCGCATCAGCCTTACAGATTTCTGTGATAGTCTGTCCCATTTTGCCGTTGCAGCCATTCATAATTACCTTTGTCATTTTATCGTATCCTTTCTCGTTGTATCCTTTATCTGCCTGTACAGTTTTTAAGCGCTGTACTAGGCAAGCTTTAAGCCATAAGCATTCATGACTTCAGCAAGCTTCCTTGCATTATCCTCACCCATCTCGCACATAGGGCTTCTGAGAGGTCCGACATTCATACCCATCAGGTTCATAGCCTTCTTTACAGGGATAGGATTTACCTCTGAGAAGAGTGCATCCACAAGTGGAAGAGCCTCTCTCTGAAGCTCTAAGGCTGTCTGTAAATCGCCCTTGAAGAAGCTGTCGCACATATTGTGTACCTTTGCAGGGGCTACATTGCTCCATACTGAGATTACTCCGATTGCTCCGATTGACATAAGAGGTACTACGAGACCATCCTCGCCTGAGTACATATCAAGCTTTCCGTCTGTCAGGTACATTGTCTTTGAAGCCTGTGCCAGGTTTCCTGTAGCCTCCTTGAGTCCCACGATATTTTCCTTTGTCTTAAAGAGCTCTGCCATAGTCTCCGGAAGCACGTTGCAGCCTGTACGTCC
>ERZ772884.833-NODE-833-length-21694-cov-3.664217_pt1 | contig 21694 bp, 31 predicted proteins | sample MGYA00580574_ERZ772884 | MGnify/ENA primary metagenome ERZ772884 (study PRJEB29015, sample SAMEA2737690) | human gut metagenome | biome: human gut; feature: human-associated habitat; material: faeces | place: China | collected 2012 ... | reverse complement strand
AATACATAAAAAAGAAGTCAAAGCAAAATTAGATGATACTAAAGTAAAAGAAGTAAAGCAAAGCTCTATATTAAAAAAGAATTCTAAGAAAAAATCTGTAAAAAACAATAAGAATAATAAAAATAAAGGTAAAAAGAATTTTATTACAACAAAAAATACAAAGAAATTAAAAAATAAAGTTAAATAAAGAAATGAGGATGAAAAATGTTTATAATATCATATAGACTTCCATATGAAAAATTAGATTCAACTATAGAAGAATTAGCTATAAATGACATTTATAATGTTTTCTATGAAAATCCATTAGAGATTACTACTGACGATTACGGATATGGATATATAGAAAGAGAAGATGAAGAAATAGTCTTAAAGGTTGCCTTTGAAGAAGAGGATGGATTAGAAGAATTTAAAGAAAAATTAAAAAATATATTAGAAATGGATTATATAAGTGTAGAAGAAAATAATTATGATTACACTATATATGATTTTCCAGCAATTCATTTAGATGATAAGTATGTTATAGCTAGTCCAGATGAAGAATTTGAAGGAAAAACAAAAATTAATTTTATTTCTCAAGGAGCTTTTGGAACAGGACTCCATGAAACAACTCAAGATATATTAAAATTAATTTTAAATGATTTAAATTTAAAAAATAAAACTGTTTTAGATATTGGAACAGGATCAGGAATTCTTTCAATTGCTGCATCTATTTCAGGTGCAAAAAGTGTTGTAGCTGTTGATATAAGAGATGTCGAAGACGAAGTGATGTTAAATGCATCATTAAATAATTTAACCAATATAGAAGCTGTAGTAGGTAATATATTAGAAGATAAAACTTTAATTAAAGAAAATTTTGATTGGATATTCATAAATATTGGTGGGGAAGAAACTAAAATGTTTATGGAGTACATAAAGAATCATTTAAATGAGAATGGAAATTTATTAGTTTCAGGACTTGTTGAATGGAGTTTTGATGAAGTTAAAGAAAATGTAGAAAGTTATGGATTTAAACTTCAAAGTAAACATCAAACTAATGAATGGGTAACAGCAGTATTTAGTTAGTAATTACCTAAGAAATAATTTTTCTATTTAAAAATTAATTAAATAAAAATATAAATAGGCTACATTATATTGAATTTACAAATTCAATATAATGTAGCCTTAAGTTTAGAAAATTATAACTCTTATTGAGTTAAGTACTTGTTGCCAAATTTAATTAATATCTTGAATATCTTCTTCTGCTTTTTTTACGTCTCTTAGAATTCATCATTAATTTAATTATAACAATAATTAAAATCGCAATTAAAACTATTATTAATAGACTAAGAACATAAATACCAATATTAGCTTTTAGTAATTGCCCTGTACTTAATGTAATAGAACCTTTTAAAGTTTCGCTATGAGAACCAGAAGTATAAACTAAATTAACAGTATTGTTAGAAGCAACTTTCCATGCATTTAGTTCATTAGAAGGAACTTCTAAAGTTGAATGAGTATCATTATAATCATTTTGATAATAATTTATATCTTGGTCTAAAACAACAGGTGCTGTTATAGTTTTTGTTGGACCAAAAAATCTAAATAATTTATAATTTAATTCAACACTTGAAACTTCAGTACCAGCAGCTTTATATTGTGTTTTTTCAGCAGAATAGCTATAATCAGCTATTGATTGAGTATCATTAAATACATTCATTCCATCTGCACCGTATAAAGAACCTAAAACAACAGTAATTAAATTTCTTCCATTTCTATTGTAATAACCAACAAAGCAATGACCAGCTTTAGTTTCATTACCAGTTTTTCCACCAACATTACCATCAATACCTAATAATTTATCTCTAGTTTCTATATAAATTATTTTACCATTTAAAGTAACAGAAGTTTTTGCAAGACCCATAGATTCTCTTACCCAATCATTAGCATAAGCTGCTTTAGCAATAAGAGCTAAATCATAAGCAGTAGTAACATTATGATTATTAGGATCAGTTTCTAATCCATTTGGATTAACAAAGTTTGTATTTTCTGCACCAAGATCTTTAGCTCTTTGATTCATTAATTTAACAAATGAATCAACAGATCCAGAAACAGATTCAGCCATCATAATAGCAGCATCATTTGCTGAATAAACCATAACTGCATCCATAACTTCATTAGCAGTTAAAGTATCACCAGGTTTTGCAGTATTACCAATAAAATTATTTAAAGTTGTTTCTTTTAAAGCAGCTGAGTTAGCACTATAGGGAATTGAATCAGATTTACTTTTATTTTCTGCAAATAATAATGATGTTAAAAGTTTAGTTGTACTAGCTGGTGAACGTTTTTCATCAGCATTTTTTGAGTAAATAATTTCACCAGTATCTAAATCCATAGTTATAGCAGATTCACCCATTATACTTGGTTGAGTTGTTGCAAAAGCATTAATAGTATTAAATAAAGGTACTGCTACTGATAAACACAGCGTTAAGGCAACTGATTTTAAAAATTTTCTTGACATAAATTTCCCCATCCTTTTTCTAAGTTAATATTATTTTTGATTATTATTTAATCTGTTAATCATTACTTCTTTTGCTTTTAATTCTAATGAATCATCAAGCTTTTCTAAAGCTACTTCAGAATATTTAATTTCTAAAGCAGTTTTAATAAATCTATCAGCAAGTTCAGGATTTTTAGCAAGTAAAGATCCATGGAAGTATGTGCAGTAAGTATTTTTATAAATACATCCTTCATAACCATCAGAGCCATTGTTTCCATATCCATGTATGCATTTACCAAGTGGTTTTAATCCATTTAAATAAGTTCTTCCTGAGTGATTTTCAAATCCAACATAGGTTTCATTAAAATCTTCATTGTAAATTATAGTATCACCTATAAATCTAGTATTACCAGCTTCAGTATAAATATCTAATATTCCTAATCCTTGAATTTTTTCTCCATTAGGAGCAGTGTAATATTTACCTAATAATTGATAACCACCACAAATTGCAATTAAAACTTTACCATTATTAATATAACGTGATAATTCATCTTTTTTATTAGTCATTAAATCATTAGAAACTATTGATTGTTCATAATCTTGGCCACCACCAAAAAACACTATATCATAGTCATCTGCATTAAATTCATCATTAATTGAAACGTTAATTACATTAACTTTAATTCTACGATTTTCAGCTCTGTGCTTTAAAATTAATATATTTCCAACATCACCATATACATTTAATAAATCGGGATAAAGGTGACAAATATTTAATTCCATAATAGCCTCCTTATACTACCAAAGATTTTTAATATATCCTTTAGAATGTAAGTATTTTCTATAATTTATCATTGCTGTATAAGTTGCAAGGATATATATCTTTTTGTTTTTACCATTTTTAATTTGATTAGTTAAATTTTCATATTCTTCTTCAATAACAAATTTAGAAGGTGAAATACCTGCAGTTTTTAATCTTACAGCCATATCAAAAGTTCTAAGACCAGATACATATACTTCATCTAATTTTACATTATTTAAATTTTCAAAATTAACATCCCAAATCCAAGAAACATCTCTTCCATCTGCATAATTGTCATTTAATAAGAATGCACAAGAAAATGGTTCTTTATTTAAGCAAAGTGTATCTAAAGCTTGATTATAGCCTGCTGGATTTTTAACTAATATTATTTTTGCTTCTTTATCATCAATATTTATTATTTCTTGTCTTCCAAAACTAGAACTTTGACTTTCTAAAGATTTTTTTATACAAGAGTCATCAATATTAAGTTCTTTAGTTATTGAATAAGCACAAAGAGCATTATAAATATTATATACACCAGATTGACCTAAAAATATTTTAGTATCTCCAAATTTAACAGTAGAGCTTTCTGCTGTTAATTCTACTATTTCATCTACACCATATTTTAGAGTAGGACGTTTATATCCACAGCCTGTACAGTAATAATCTCCTAAATGATTATATGTAACAAAGTTATAGCTGTAAGGTGTCTTACAGAATTTACAGAACTTCGAATCTGCATTAACATCAATAGTTTTATTTTCATTTATTGGTGTTTTAAAACCATAAAAAACTAATGGATTTTTTACATCAAGCTTACCAAGTAATGATTCATCACCATTTAAAATTAACTTACTTGTTGGAACAAGAGTTATACCTTCTAAAATTTTAGATAATGTAGTATAAACTTCACCATATCTATCTAATTGATCTCTAAATAAGTTTGTTACAGTAATTATTTCAGGAGTAAGGTATTTTGTTATAAATTTTAAATTTGCTTCATCTACTTCAATAACAGCATATTTATCTTCAGCTTTGTTAAAAAACTTATAGTTTTCTACAAAGGTAGTAACTATTCCTGGAAAAAGGTTTGCACCAGTATTATTAGTTATTACTGAATAGCCTTTTTCTTTAATGATATTATAAATCATGCTTGTAGTAGTAGTCTTACCATTAGTTCCTGTGACAAGTATTACTTTATATCCCTTAGAAACAGTAGATAAAATATTTTTATCTAATTTTAATGCAACTCTTCCAGGGAAAGTAGTACCCCCTTTTAAAATGGTTTTAGTAAGAAATAATGTGAATTTTGTTGCTAATATACTGAGAATTGACTTAATATTAATTTTTTTTCACCACCCAAAAACAATTTATTTCATTATTAGTAAAATATTAAACTATAATAACATAAAAATAGACTTATAGCTTAAATTATATAATATTATTTTTAATATTACATCAATACTAAAAATAGTATAACATAAACTTGCATTTTAACAAATGAAAGTTGTTAGTAAAATTAAATTTAATTAAAAAAAATATAAATAAAAATATGCTACAAATATGAATAAATATTTAATATGATTTATATTATATTGACAGTAGATAAGGTGAGTAACATAATTAAAGTAAAATCTTAAATTAAAAACTAAAGAGGAGATGGGCGACTTGAAAAAATTTTCATTTATCGATAAAGAAGGAAAAGAAATAAAATGTTACAAATGGGAAGCAGAAGGAGAAGCAAAGGGAGTAATTCAAATATCTCATGGAATGACTGAATATGCATGTAGATATGATTACTTTGCTAAGAAGTTTTCTGAAAATGGATTTATTGTATATGCTCATGATCATAGAGGACATGGAGAAACATCAAAGAGTGAGGAAGAGAGGGGTTATATAGCTGACAAAGAAGGCTTTGATTTACTTGTAGAAGATGTTAAAGAATTAAGTGATATAATAAAAAAAGAAAATGAAGAATTACCATTAATATTATTTGGGCATAGTATGGGGTCATTTGTAAGTCAAAGATATATTGAATTATATGGTGATAAAATTGATGGAGTAATTTTATCAGGAACAAATGGAAGACCTGATCCTATAACAAAACTTGGAATAATAATTTCAAGAGATGAAATGATTTTAAGAGGAAGAAAAGCTAAAAGTAAGGTTATGGATAAGTTATCATTTGGTGATTTTAATTCTAATTTTAAGCCAAATAGAACTGATTATGATTGGTTATGTTCAGTAGATGAAGAAGTTGATAAATATATAGCAGATCCTCAATGTGGATTTGTATGTACAACATCATATTACTATGATTTAATAAGAGGATTATGGAAAATTAATGAAAAGGAAAATTTAAAATTAATACCTAAGGATTTACCAGTATTAATTTTTGCTGGCGATAAGGATCCAGTAGGAGATTTTGGTAAAGGTATAATAAGATTATATGAATGTTATAAAGATTTAGGTATAGAAAACTTAAGATATAAATTATATAAAGATGGAAGACATGAAATGTTAAATGAAAGCAATAAGGATGAGGTAATTGAAGATATATTAAAATGGTGTAATGAAATTCTTAAAAAAGAAAGCAAAGTAATGGTATAGAATTTAAACACTCATAAACATTATTTACCTTTAAGTAACATATATTTTAATAGTATAGAGATGAGCATAATTGATCTTTTAAAAAGTGAATATTAATTAGAGATGAAAAAATAGGAAAATTAGGATTATTAGTAATAAAGTGACCTAAAAAAGGGCAGACTATCCCTATGAGGATAATAAAATGTAAAATATTAGGTTGTTAAAGAGCTAACTAGCTCGTTTAAGCTTGCTTAGAGAACAAATCTTATCTTCCTTTTTATTAACAATTGCAGCAATAGCAACTGTTAAAAGGCATATGTGACCTAAAGTATTTAGGTTAGATATGGAAGAAATATTTCTAACAGAGGCATTTTCAAGATTAAGATTCTTAAATCGTGAATTGTAGCGTTCTGATTCAGTTCTCTTTGAATAGTATAGTTTAAAATAATCTGATGTATCATCGACGGTTGATCTATAGTCTGTACTGATAGATTTATATTTTATACATCCTCTATTTTTATGACCATTATTATATTTAGGGTGATTACAAGGGCATTTAGAATCATCTTTTGATGTTCTAAATGGACAACAAAATTTTTGTTTTATTGAACCTTTTAGATATTGCTTACCGTCTTTATGCATTGCTAAACCTGCTTCGCATAGCGGGTTACCGCAAGAAATAGTTTCAACAGTTTTGCTGTTACGTTTATTTTTAGCAATAAAAGCTTCAGAATGTAAAACATCTTTTATGTAATTATAGTTTGCTTTAGAATCAAAACCTTTATCAGCGAGAATTTTGGAATTTTTTAAGCTAAACCAAGAATTTATTTTATCTAAAAAATTAATTAGACTTGAAACATCAGCTTTTTCGCCTGTAAGAGTTACTTCATAAATTGGCAATCCTGATTTTGCATCACACATTATTAAATTTTTATAACCCCAATAAAAAGTATAATTCTTTTTTGAATCTTCATTATTTGCAGTGTGGACTCCTAATTTACAGTCCTTATCTGATTTAGGATGTTTTTCATTAGAAAATTTATTTTTAGAAAAACATTTTGGATTATTATACTTTGTATTTGCTTTTATAGGGGTTGAATCTACAGATACTATTGAGTTATCTATGGCATCTAATTTTATAAGTTCATTTACTTGTGATTTCATTATTTCCTTTAGTAAATTATTATCAATATCATGAATAAAACGTTGGTAAACGCTATAAGAAGGTAATGGTTTAGTAATGTCAAATCCGCATAATTGAGCAATTTTTAAATTAGTATTTAAAAAATCACAAAGTAGAGTTATTTCTCTAAAATGTTCACAGTTCATAACAACAAATGCTCTAGTAAGAGCGTGACGTGAATAGCCTTTTGGTCCACGTTTTGATTCAATAAATTCAGGTATAAATGATAAATCTAAATTATCAAATATGTTTTCGTAAAAATTAATTGTTGATTGTGAAGTAAATAGATCAACTATGTTAAATATCTCTTGTCTTGTTATCATTTTTTAAACCTCCGTTAGTGCAACTAATTAGTTTATGTATATGCTATTAGTTTTATCCAAAGGAGCAAAAATGATACTGAAAAATTTGAGTGATATAAAAAATCTTGGCCATAAAGGCCTTGATATATAAGGGTTAAGAAATATGATTAACCCTAATACAGCGGTAGTAACGAAAGGGGGTGATTAAAAATGAGTAAAATTCAATTCCCAGTAGATAATTTACAAAATTTCCTTGAAATAAAAAATCAAACTGAAAATAGCGCAGATTTATATTTTTATGGTGATATAGTATCTAGTTGGTGGGGAGCTTGGGATGATACAGACCAATATCCAGAAGCAGTAAAGAAATTCCTTGATGGAGTTAAAGGCAAAGATTTAAATATTCATGTTAATAGTGGTGGTGGTTCCGTATTTGCTGGAATCACCATTTATAATATGCTGAAAAATCATAATGCATTTAAAACAGTATATATTGATGGATTGGCAGCAAGCATTGCAAGTGTTATTGCTTTAGCTGGTGATAAAGTTGTAATGAGGACTGGTTCATCATTCATGATACATAAGCCTATGTTTGGGATATGGGGAATGTTTAATTCAGATGAATTTAGAAAAATGGCAACAGATCTTGATTCAATACAAGAGTGTATTATGCAAGTTTATAAAGAGAATATTCATGATGATGTTGATATAAAAACAATTGAAGAAATGGTTAATAATGAAACTTGGATGTCAAGTGATGAAGCAGAAAAGTATTTTAAGATTGAAGTAGAAACATCATTACAAGCAGTAGCTTGTAGCAGTGATTATTTAGAAAAATTCTGTAATATTCCTAGTAATATTATAGAAAAAAATGAAAATGAAATTAAATTATTTAATTTTGATACAGAGTTATTATTGTTGGAGGGAAATTAACATGACATTACAAGAATTAAAAAACAAAAAAACAGAATTATTAAATGAAGCAAGAAACTTAAGAGATACAGATTTAAAGGCAGCTCAAGAAAAGCTAGCAGAAGCTAAAGAACTACAAAATAAGTTACTCCCTTTACTCCTAAATTTCTTCCTTTTTGGCTATAAAACATATATTCATAATCTTTTTTATTTTTTATATAATCTTTTAGTTCTTTCTTTAAATTTGAAACTATCGGTACTTTTCTAATTTTTTTAGTCTTACCTTCTTCTATCTGAAAATATCCATAAGATAAGGCTCTTTTAATATCTTTTACCCTTAAAGTTACTAAATCTCCTACTCTATATCCAGTAGTAATTCCAAGAATAAATAAAATATAATTTCTATGGCTATGAGTTTTATTTTGAGCTTTTATATATGCCTGTATATAATGAATATCATCTATTCTTTTTATAGGATCTGCAGGCATCTTTTTTCCCATATTATCTCACCTGCCTAATAGCTCCACCAGTAACTCTTTTGTATGAACTATTTTTCATTAACTCCTCATAATCTCTTTTAGTAAGCTCTTTTTTAGAGTGTCTTTTTTTATTAGCCTTTAACCTACTATAAGTATCTGGTTGAGTTTCTTTAATTATATCTATTACTTTTATTTTCACACTCTCACCTTCTTCTCCTCAAAAAATAAAAGCACCTAAGAATTTCACTTAAGTGCTTTTGTTTAAAGGGGATTTTATTTAATTTTATATTTATAACATCTTACATTTATTGTAGTATAAGTTCTTTTTACTTTCCACTTTTTTGTCTTTATTTTGTTTTTATTTTGTCTTTATTTTTTCTTTTTTTACAAATATCCTAAAGAAATTGCAATTTTTCTTAATGAATCATTCTTAACCTTATAGAATTTTGCTTTACTAATGCACATATTAGATATTATTTGTTGATTAGTATAGGTATTTCTAAAATAACATTCCTCAACAATTTCTTTCTCTGTTATATCTAATAACTCTAAAGCTCTTGTAATTTTATCAACTTTCTTTTTATTATATTCTTCATCAATTACACAACTTTCAACAAAGCTTCCTTTCATTGTACTAGGATGCTTAACATCTTTAACAATTTCATGATTAGTAGGATAACCAAGTCCTCCAGCATCTACTGCAATTAATAGAAATGGGTATTCTCTTAAATCATTTTCTATTTTCTTTTTTATACTTATATCCATTTCATCACCCCATGTTTTTTACATTCTTTCTCAATATTTTTGAATTAAGAATTTAGTTTTATAATATTATCAATAATTCTCACACTTAATCTATTCTTTGGAATATCCAATTCTGTATATAATGATCCATCCCATAATATATCTTCTCTAGGAATTTCATAACATACATAATCTAAAGGAAAATCTGCAATTAAAGTTATCCCTTCTTCATGTAATTGTAATAGCTTTAAGTTATTTTCTTTTTCTCCAACTATAATAAATTCATTTGAAAATTTATGTCTTGGATTTGGTAATCTATCAAATGCTTTTTTTAAACTTTTAAATGAATTTGAATCCTCATTTAAATAAACAACCTTAAATTCTAGTTTCATTTTTCCTCCATTAAACCCACTCTACTTCATCTATTTCAATTTCTTTTTCACAGTTTGGGCAATCTATTATTCCTCCCCAATCTTCAGGGTAATCACTTCCCATATCAACTGTAAATTCACTATAATCAACTTCTATGTCATAAAAACAGTGTGGACATTCAATTTTAACCTCAACTGGTCTTTGAATTATTCTTACATATGCTGGAAGTGATTTTTCTCCATAGTTATCACACTTTCTGCAATGCCTTTCTCTACATGATAAATTTTCAATCTTCATGTAATGACATTCTTTACAAATTTCTATATCATGTATCACTACTCTTCCTCCATCTTACAATGTTTTGAATTGCGAGTTACTTACATAGCTCGTCATACATTATTACTTCCTCCTAGTTAATTATTTTGTTGACTTAAATTGATACTTTTTCCATGCTTCTTCTCTGGCTCTCATTGTAGCTTTTTTTTTGAATTGCGCACTAAAAAATACCGCATATTCTTTTTGAATAATACGGTATAATTATTAATATTTAATTTTTAATCATAAAAGTTTAAATTGGTTTATTAGAAATCTATCTATTTATTTTTCTTATTTCATTAATAATTTTATTTGTACAAAAAATAATAGTAAAAACAACTATAATAGAAACTGCAATACCTGTTTGCTCTTGTTTGAACCCAATAAGTTCAAATAAAAACATAAATGAAAATACAATTATAAATGATAATATTACCTCAAAAAATATTTCTATAATAACATTTTTATCTTTATTTTCTTTTTCTATGTGCATTTCACTATCTTCTCTACTTGCAGTATATACTCCAAATATATAGACACCTAAAATTAATGTCATAATTAAAATTACACTTAAAACTACTCCTGCCATCATTATCACCCTTTCTATATACCAATATAAACCTATTATACAATATTATTATAAATTATGACAATTCCTCTATTAAATACCGTACTATTCAATTTTCAAAGATCATTTATTAAAGGACCATTTAAAACAATATCTAAATTTGTAATCCCCACTACTTTTAATAGCCTGTCCAAAGGTCCTTTCTTTAATATTTTTTATTTATATAAATGCCCTAAAGCATTAATAGCAAACTATCCTATAATTTCTCTTAATATATTAAACTTTTCTTTACCTTTTTGAGCTCTTATACTCTTACCATCACTTACTACTGGTGTACACATTTCCATCAGCCTGTCATAAGTTCTTTTGTGATACATATTTTCCAAGTCATTAATATTAATATTTGTTGTTATAATTGTTGGTAATGAATTTCTATACCTGCTATCAATAATGTTGTATATTTTAGATGCTGACCACTCATTTTTTTGTTCAGTACCTAAATCATCAATTATTAATAAATCTGCATTAGATAAGCTCTTTAGTATAGTTTCTTCTCCCTCTTTTCCATAAGAAGAATATGTCTCCTTTATTCTTTCAAGCATTTTATTAATACTTACACAAATTGTCGGCGTTCCTCTTAGCATTAAATAATTAGCTATACAAGCAGTTGCATGAGTTTTCCCATTACCAGGTGCTCCGTATATTAATAAACCTAAATTGTTTTCTTTAGCTTTAGTAAAGTTACTAGCATATTTACTACATATGTTAAAAATCTTTTCTGAACCAATATCATGATTCCAATTTTCAAATGTGCATTGTTTAAATTTTTCATCCATTAAACTATTTTTAAATATGCTATTTAATCTAATTTGCTTTTCCTTATTCTCATCTTCAATTGCTTTTTCCTCTAGCTCTTTCTTTCTACAACTACAAACTATAGGAACTCTTCTAAGAACATTTAGAATTACAATATCTTTTTGAATTGGATCTCCACACTTTTCACAAACTTTTATAGTAGTATCATAATCCAACCCATTCATCAGACTTTTCCCTATTGTTGTTGCTAGTAATTCTGCTACTTCCATCACTTTCACTCCTTCCTTTTGATAACCAATTTTGTAATATTCCTAAAACATATTTATAATTATTAATTTTCCCTCTATTCATAGCTTCGGTTGCTGCATCTATTAACCATTGTTTGCTATAAACTTCTATATCACTAGATATTTGCTCCATTAACATTGCATTTACTATAAAGCCACACTTTTCAAAATGCTTAAATACATCTAAGTCTTTTTCTATACTACTACAACTATCCTCAGTTATCTCTTCTAGGTTGTTCTTATCTATCCTATCCTTACCTATCCTATCCTTACCTATCCTATCCTGTGTATCCATAGCGTATCCATCATGTATACAATTTGGATACAACTCATTTTTAACCTTAATTATCTTATTTTTTATCAATTTTCTTCCAGTTTCTTCTAAGGTGTAAGATTTATTTTCATCTATATTTAGCGTAGATTTTTCAAACTTATAATTTGTTTCAGTATATCTATCATTTTGAATATAATTATGAATTCTCCAATGTTTAATTACCACAACTCCTGATTCAAAAGGTAGTAAAAATTTCTTTGCTATTAATAACTTTAAATCATCATCTCCACATCCTATCATTCTTTGAATTTTCTTAGAATTATTTATGAATCCATCATCATCAGCCCTCATACTAAGATGAAAATATAATGCTTGTGTACTTAAGGGCATATCTAGAAAAATATCACTATCTATAATTGTTTTTGCAAACATTCGTCTTTCTGCCATTATTACATTCCTCCTTCTACTATCTATAATTTTTATATATTTTATGCTATACTTATAATTGAATTTTTAGGTTTGGACTTACCCTGTTTAATAACTTGTTAAGGTAAGTCCTTTTTAAATACCCATAAGTTTTTAAAATATACATGATAAAAAACTATCATGTCCTCTAGCTCTTCAAAAAATAAATAATCTTTTGGATCACAATTATTATTTATCAAAACTCTTTCTCTTTTCTTGTTAAATTCCTTAATTCACACATTTAACATTCATTCTCCTCAACTTTCTCTGCTCCAAACAAACTACCTTGTCCAACTCTTGGCTAATAGCAACAGTTCTTTCATCGGTCAGTCTATACTCATCAATAGCTTTATGAAGTTTTTCTCTTAACTCTTTCATGCTTACCTCCTAATTCTCTTTATTAGCTTGTCTACTCCATCTAAAATAGATGCAATTATTAACACTAGGGGCATTACAAATGTGCATATGCCCCATATATTTAAACATTCCATAGATTCCCCTATTCAACTTCTTGAGCAATTCTTTCTAATTCTGTAATTGCAATACCTAATGTACCTATTGCCAGTTTTCTACCTTTCTCATCTTCAGAATCTTTACATTCTAGTTCTATATAATTAGCCATCATAGACTTTAATACTTCCACTGTTGCGTCTTTTACCTCATAATCTAAAAGAGCTCCACTATTGGACAATAATTGTATTCTTCTTTTAATATTTCACTTTCACATCTTGGACATTTATTCATTTTTAATTCCTCCTAATAAATAACTAATATATAATTTTTATAAACTTCTATATGTTTATCTTTATATTTCTTTGTTAAAGATATCTTCTCTTTAAACGTTTTATATGGTATTGCAGTACATACTTTATTGCCTATCATTTAAACCACGTCTTTAAAATTAATTTGATTATTAACTCTTATAATTTCATCTTTAAGCATGAAAGGTACTTTATAATCTGCAATTATCTCTCTAGCTTTAATTAACTGACACCTTTTGATAGCTTCGTATCTGGTAACTTGAAATTCTCTCTTTAATTCATGTTGAATATCTGCATAAACCTTGCCTCTTAGGCTATTATTCTTATAAGCTTGACTACCTTTACCACCTAATACTTCTATCCCTTTTTTTCTAACTAAAGCCTGGAGCTCTTTACATTCAACATTAAAAAGTGGCATACCATCCTTAAGTTCTTTAACTTCTACCTCTAATTGTTGTTGCTTATGATCTAATGCAAATATAGCTTGTACCTCTTTACTTAAATGTCCATAAGGATTTTTAATAGCTTGTTCCATTTTATTAAATGCTTCTATATACTTAAGCTTCCATTCTAATGCCCTTGAACCTGTAAATCCCATAACCAGTAAACTAAAACCATCTCTAGTTAATAAATACTCTGTATATTCATTCCCTCTATGTTCAAATTTGCTTTCTATCATCATTTTTTTAACCTCCGAATTTTCGGCAGTTAAATTTCTAATAGTATCACAAATATGACTATGTCTTTTTCCAAAATCTTCGGCAATTTGTCTACTTGTTACTACTAATTCTCCATCTTTTTTTATTACTACAATATCTTTATGTATATGTTTAATATTTTCCACTTTATTTTCCTCCATTATATTTTTTTCTACAGCATTTTTCGCATATCTGACAATTTTAAAAGGCTTTTCAGCCTTACTTATCCTATTCTTAAATATTATTTATTAGAACAATCTTTATCATTTTTCTGCCTCAACTCATACTTATCCCCTACCTTTATAAAATCTTTTTGTGTCCATCCCCTTTGTTTAAAAACTTCCGTTGCCCAGTTTTCCCCAAAAGTAATTTCTAAAGCATTAACTAAACCCTCATAGTATCTTTGCGAAATTTCTTTTATCTTTTCTGGATCTTCAACTGGATTTAAACAAATTGCCTTAAACTTACTTCCTGGCATTGTAAATACTTCTGTTCCTATCCCCATATTTTTACCTCTATAATTTTTATTTATATATACTATTCACTTTTTAAATTTGATGTACCTAAGTATTCTCCAATATTATTAATTCCTCTTATACATATAAGTAGGTATTAAATCATTAGGAGTAATTTCTAATGCCATACAAAGTTTACATACAACTTCAATTGATGGATTTGTATACTTTCCATTTTCCATTTCAGTTATATATCCTCTAGCTACTCCACTCTTTAAGCTCAACTCTTTCCCATTCCATCCTTTGTTAAGTCTGCATTGTTTTAAAATTGAACCTATGGTTTCCATACTAGATACCTCTCTTAACTTACATTAACTATTAATTCACTTTTGAAAAATGTCTCTTCTGAGACTTCTAAAAGAAATGATAATCTACGAAGTTCACCTATAGTAAATAAATCTGGATTTGATTCCTTTTTACAATAAGTCCTAGATGTCATCCCTATTGCATTAGCAACATCTTCTTGAGTATATCCTCTTAAAATTCTTAAACCTTTGATTATGCTTGCCAACTTTATTCCCTCCTCTCTAATTAAATTTAAAAACTCTTGAGAATATCATCATCACATTTAGTGAAGTTTATATTTCAAAAGATATCCTTCTCACATACCGTGATTTTATATTACCACTCACACTTTGTGAAGTCAAGCACTTTTTGTGATTTTTCGAAAAAGAATTCACTTTTTGTGATATTATTTAATTAAGAGGTGAAAGGTAATGATTGATACAAGAATAAAAGCATTAAGAGAAAAAGAAAATATAAGTCAAAAGGAATTAGCTAAAAACTTAGGTGTTTCATCTAGTACAATAGCTATGTATGAAACCGGAAAAAGAAATCCAGATAGTGATATGTTAAAAAGAATAGGTGATTACTTTAATGTATCAGTTGATTATTTACTTGGTAGAACAGATTCTCCAACACTTCAGATTATTGAATATACTGATAAGGAGCTTGGACACATTGAAATTGGAATGGAAGACTATCCTTATCACCTAACACCTAAAGAAGTTGAAGAAATGATTGAAACATTAAAAAAGTATCACTTTAACGTTGACGCTTTAATAGACGATATGCGAAATAAAAATACTGAAAAATAAGAACTAAATGTTAATAAACCATTTGGTTCTTTTTTTATTTTCTACTTCATTAAAAATATTGTCGTTTTTTGTAAAACGATTCTGTATTCAGACATTCCAAAGTAATATGTAAACTTGTATAATTTTAACTAAGAAATTTCTTTTTACTTGAAATATATTTCATAATATTATACAATATACAACAAATGAGAACATTTGTTCATCAATAAAAAAAGGGGGATATTATGAGAAAGTTAAATTACTTAGATAATATCAGTTATATAAAAATAAATAATAAAAACATATATATAAAATCGAATAAAAATATACATATATTAAATAAATTATTGCAAGAAATAAAAAATAAAGAAAAATTAAAATGCTAAGCATTACCTTAAATAAATGAAATATAGAGAGGTGATATAAATGAATGTTGCTATTTATGCAAGAAAATCAAAAGCAACTAAAAAAGGAGAATCCATTTCTAATCAAATAGAACTTTGTAAAAAATATTTTTTAAACACAACAAATGAAGATGTTAATTTTCTTATATATGAAGATGAAGGCTGGTCTGGTGGTAATATTAATAGACCTCAGTTTACTAAAATGATTAATGATGCAAAACTAAATAGATTTTCTACTCTTATATGTTATAGATTAGATAGAATTGCTCGTAATGTTGCTGACTTCTCTTCTACCTATAAAATCTTAGAAGAAAATAACATTGCTTTTATAAGTATAACTGAACAATTTGATACCAGCACTATAATGGGTAGAGCTATGATTAACATTAGTGCTACATTTGCTCAAATTGAAAGAGAAACAATTGCTGAAAGAATAAAAGATAATATGCTTGAACTCTCTCGTACTGGTAGATGGTTAGGTGGTATTTCTCCTCTTGGTTTTAAATCAGTTCAAATAACTGAAAATAATAAAAAATTATATAAATTAGAAGTTGTTAATGATGAATTAGAAATTGTAAAGCTTATATTTAATCTATATCCTCAATATAAGAGCACTGTTCCTGTTGCAAGGTATTTAGTATCTAATCATATAAAAGGTAAAAATGGAGGAGATTTTAGCAAAAATACAGTATTGCAAATATTAAAAAATCCAGTTTATTGTTGCTCTGATACTGAAGCTATAAAATATTTTAAAGATAAAGATTCAACTTTAAATTGTATTGATAATAAAGAGCTTGGCCTAATGGTTTATAATAAGAAAAAAAGTGGAAAAAAAGAAAATCCTATTGATGAATGGATTGTTGCCACTGGTAAACACCAAGGAATAATTCCAGGTGCTGAATGGGTAAACTGTCAAAAGATTTTAGAAGAAATAAGCCGTAAAGCATCTCCACGCAAAGCAACTGGCAATAAATTTTTACTTAGTGGAATGCTAAAATGTGCAAGATGTGGCTCTAGTATGTGTTCCTGGAGTAGAACTTCTCGTGGAATATATTACAGAAGCTATAGATGTGAATTAAAAAATAGAGCTGCTACTAGATGTGATTCAAAGATGGTTAATGCTGATGATCTTGAAAGCTTTGTAATAGAACTATGTAAAAATATTAATTTAGAAGAAATTATTAATATTAAAAAAACTAAAAATAATAATTCTACTTTAAAAAGGGAATTAACATCTTTAAATAAAACTTTAGTTGAAAATGATAAATTACTTCAAGGCCTTGTTAAAAAACTAGCTTTAATTGATGATATTGATATCTTAACTATTATCCAAGCTGAAATAAAAAAAATAAAATCTGAAAATGAAAATATTAATAAAAGAATAAATGAAATAAATTTATCTATGTTTGATAGCGAAGATGAATATAAAAATCAACAAATCCTTTTAGAAAGTCATAAACTTTTTAAAGATACAATTGATTTAGTAAAAGATGTTGAAGCTAAAAGAAATTTAATAATGAGTTTTATTGAATATTTTACTTATGATAGCCAAACAAATGAAATTGGTTATAAATTAAGGCTGTAGTTACTCCTACAGCCTTTTTATTAAAGTGGACATATGTTGTAAATTGGATTTTATTGCATCTGCACCTTGTCCAGTTGATAAGTCTATTGCAAGTCCTTCTTCTTCAAAGAAACCTTCATTTATTGCAACATACATTGGTGCATAAAATACAGATCTTACAACTTCATTTAATCTTATGGTTTTTAAATTTGTACTTTCAGTTCTTTTATCATTTACCTTACCACATCCCATAAAAGTAGCACCTATTATTGCTATTACACTAAATATAGCTGCAATACGCTTAAAGCATTTATTCATATCTACTCCTTTTAGATATTTTTTATATTGTTATGATTTATATTATGATTTATAATTATTTTTTGTTAACTAACAGTAATCGTTTTATACCTTTATTTTTCACATTTCTATTTAATTTTCTAACATAAAATATACTTTTCAACTTCTAGACACAATATTTTTTTGTATTATACTATAAATAGTAGATTTTAAAATTACATAATAATTTAAGGAGGCCTATCTATGAAATTTTTTAGAGAATCTATTTTGATTCTTTCAATTTATTTTGCAGGAGAATTAGTTTCTAAACTACTTCATCTTCCTATCCCTGGAAATATTATAGGAATGATATTACTATTTTTATTATTAACCTCTAACATAGTAAAAGTTGAAAAAGTTGAACCATTAGCTAACTTTTTTTTAGATCATTTAGCCTTTTTCTTTATTCCAGCATCTGTAGGACTAATGACTTCATTTGCTGATTTAAAAAGTAGTTTATTTAAAATTATACTATTATGCATTATAACTACAATAATAGTATTATCAGCTACAGCTTTAACAGTAGAATTTATTTGTAAAAAGAAATCAAAACATGATAATGATGATAATAATGATTTTCTTAATAAAAAGGAGGCTTAATTAAATGGAGATAATTTCAAATAATATGTTTTTTGGAATATTTATATCTTTAATTGCATTTGAAATAGGATTATTTATTTATAAAAAAACAAAATTACCCATCTTTAATCCACTTTTAACTGCAACTATATTAATAATTTACTTTTTAAAAATATTTAATATAGATTTTGATACTTATAATAATGGTGGACAATTTATAAATATTTTTCTTGGACCTGCAACTATAGTTTTAGCTGTGCCACTATATAAAAAACTTAATTTACTTAAAGAAAACTTTTTACCTATATTTTCTGGAATATTAGTTGGAAGCTTAGTTAGTGTATTATCTGTAATTTCTATTGCAACATTTTTGGGATTAGACAATAGTTTAACTGTTTCTCTATTATCTAAAAGTGTAACTACTCCTATTGGTATTGAAATAACTAATTCTCTTGGTGGAAGTTCTTCAATTACTGTTCTTGCTATAGTTTTATCTGGAATAATTGGTGCAATAGTTGGACCTACTGTATTTAAAGTTTTAAAAATTAATAATCCAATTTCAAGGGGTGTATCATTAGGAACTGCTTCTCATGCTGTTGGAACATCAAAAGCATTAGAAATAGGTGAACAAGAAGGTGCTATGAGTTCATTGTCAATAGGTGTAGCCGGAATAGTTACAGTATTTTTAGCACCATTATGTTATTCCTTATTATCAATATTTATAAAATAATAATTTATTTTTCTTAAAAGGGCTATGCACTAAAAATTAGTACACAGCCCTTTTGCTCAATTAATCTATTCTCTTTTCAAAATAAAATAGCCAGCAACTATATAATTGCTGACTATTATTCTCTAATTTATAAATTCAAATTTCCAACTATAATATCCTGTCTTTTCATCTTTTTCATATCTTAAATATGCAGAAAATAAAGTTCCCTTTTTACTTCTTAAATTTCTAAATCCAACCTTTCCATTTTTAAGAAGCAATTCAACCATTTCCTTAGTTACCATTTTACCTAATGACTCAATGAACTTATCATTTTTCCAAATAGTATATGTGCATCCATTTTTCCAATTAATGCACCCAAATCCCTTTTCACCTTCAATTATTGAATTGCCACATACAGGACATTTTCCTATTTCTTCTGCCCCTTCTGGTTTTTCAACCTTAAACTTATGAAGCATAGAATTATCATTTTTAATTTTTTCTACAGATTGTCTTGTAAAATCATAAATTAAATTTAAAAAATCTTCTTTTTTAAACTTTCCCTTTTCAATATCAGCTAATGTTTTTTCTAACCTTCCTGTATATTCTAAATCCAATAATTCCCTGGCTGGAAATATCTCCACAATAGTTCTACCTAATTCTGTTGTTGTTAAACTTTTTCCCTTTGTTTTAATATATCCTATATCTTTAAGCTTCTTTATTGTTTCTGCTCTAGTTGCTGGTGTGCCTATACTAAATCCGCTTAAAATTGCTTGCATCATTTCTTCAGTATTTTTTTCATCATTTTCTTCTTCATCTTTATCATTTTTAAATGATTTTCCACAAGTCTCCATTACTCTTAAAAGAGTTTTTTCAGTATGATATTTAGGTGGTTTTTTAGTTACCTTATTTACTTTACTATCTACTATATCTAAATTTTCTCCTTTTTCAATCAAAGGTAATATAGTATCTTTAGTTTCTATTTTTTCAACAACTCTCCATCCCTTAACAATTTCTACCTTTCCCTTAGAAATAAATTCACCTTTTAAATGTTCATAATTAACCTTTAATGTGATTTTAGTTTCTTCAAATTCAGCAACTGGCATAAATTGCATTATAAATCTATTTTTTATAGCATTATAAACATATTGTTCTTCTGTACTTAATCCTTTTGGGATTACATATGTAGGAGTAATTGCACTGTGACTTTCAACCTTTGAATTATCAAATACTCTTTTAGATTTAATAAATTTTATTTCTTCTTCATAAGGTAACCCCTTTTTATGAGTTTCTAAAACTTTTTGGGCCTTATCTACTAAACTTTCTTCTAAAACACTACTTGCAGTTCTAGGATATGTTATAAGCTTCTTTTCATATAGTCCTTGAGCAACCTTTAATACCTTATCAGAAGTCCACCCTTTATATTTACTCGTTATATATCCTTGTAAATTAGAAAGATTAAATAGGCTTTGTGGATATTCCCTCTTCTTTTCAATTTCTTTATCTATTACTACAGCTTGTTTTTCTTTTAATATTTTAGTTAAATTATCTAAATAATCTTTTTTCTCAAACTTTTCAGATCCATTTTCATAATAAAGGCTTTCAAATTCTATATTATCTTTAGACTTTAAATTAATTAATAATTTAAAATATGATGATTCCTTAAAGTTTTCAATTTCTTTATCTCTATCATAAATTATCTTTAAAGTTGGCAATAAAACCCGTCCTATGTTAATAGTCTTTTTTTCACTTGCTCCATACCTTAAAGTTGCAACTGATGTTAAATTAATACCTATAGTCCAATCTGCCAATTGTCTTCCTATTCCTGCATCTTGAAGTGGCTTCATATCACTATTTGGTTTTAAATTAGCCATTCCCTTTTTTACTTCATCCTCAGTCCATTCATTAAGAAGAAGCCTATAAATAGGCTTCTTTATATCATAATGAATAAATAACTCATCTGAAATAACTTGACCTTCCCTGTCAAAGTCAGTTGCAGAAATAACCCCATCAACATCATCTCTATCAATTAAGCTCTTAATAATATTTATTTGCTTTTCTGCACCCTTATCAACAACTTCTCTATTGCTACTATCACATTTTATTTTGTACTTAAAATCTTCTGGAATAAATGGAAACTTTTCCATTCTCCATCCCTTCATATTTTCATCATAATCCTTTGCATCATATAATTGAAGCAAATGACCAAATGCCCAAGTTACTAAATAATCGTCGCCTTCATAAAATCCATCTCTTCTAGTTTTTATTTTATATGCATCTGCTATATTTTTAGCAACTGATGGTTTTTCTGCTATTATTACTTTTTTCAAAATACTCTTCTGCTACTCAAAATATACCAATATCAAGATTTTTCCTTAAAGCTACGTGTATTACATAGTTTATTTTATAGATAAAATCTATTTACAATTCTTAACTCATAAAACATTGTATTTATTAAGATATTTTGTCTA
>ERZ772884.794-NODE-794-length-22329-cov-5.690985_pt1 | contig 22329 bp, 10 predicted proteins | sample MGYA00580574_ERZ772884 | MGnify/ENA primary metagenome ERZ772884 (study PRJEB29015, sample SAMEA2737690) | human gut metagenome | biome: human gut; feature: human-associated habitat; material: faeces | place: China | collected 2012 ... | reverse complement strand
GAGATAGGATGAATAGCCGTTGCGATAGCGGTTCTGCGCAATGCGCAGGGTCTCCCGGGCCACATCCTGCTGGGCAAGCAGCTCCGTCAGCTGTTCCTGATAGCGTGTAATGGCATCAAGGCTGTTGTTCACTTCGGCAAACGCGTTTCGCACGGTTTTTTCATAGGTGTACAACGCCTGGTTACGCTGGGACTGAGAAATATCCAACTGCGCATTCAGCGCCTGGCGGTTCAGGAGCGGGGCGAGAATGCTTCCCCCTGCGCTCCAGAGCTGCAGCGGGTTATCCAGCAGGCCGGAGAGCGTGCGATCCTGTATCGATCCGCTTGCGGTGAGATTGAGCGACGGCAGCAGGCTGGCGCGCGACGCGGCAAGCGAGGCATCCGCTGCCACCAGCTGTCGTTCGGCCTGGACGATATCCGGGCGGCGGTTCAGCAGCGCAGAAGGCAGCTGTGACGGCAATTTCAGCGGTGTCAGCGCCGCATAGCTTTCGCTGCGCGCCACGTCACCCGGGTTACTTCCCAGCAGCAGGCTCAGGGCATTTTCCTGCTGTGCAATCTGATGCTGCAGCACCGGAACCTGCGCCCGGGTTGAACGGAGTTCGGAATCCGATTGCATCAGCTCCAGGCGCGAGCTGTAGCCCGTTTCAAACTGACGCTTCGCGAGGTTAAATGCCTCTTCGCGTGATTTCAGCGTGGACTCGGTCACCCGCAGCTGTTCGTCAAGGGCGAGCAGGGTGACATAACCGGATGCTACGGATGAGGCGACGGTTAAATCCGCGGCGGCAGCGGCGGCTTTTTGCGCCTCCAGCGAGGCTTCGGCAGCACGAGACGTGCTGCGGTTGACGCCCCAGATATCCACGTCATAGCTTGCCGTCAGGCTCCCTTTGTACACTGTGCCGTAAACCGGCAGCCCGGTCGCCGCGGATTGTGAACGGGCGCGCGTCCCGGTTACGCCCGCGTCGAGGGAGGGAAACAGGCTGCCGTCGGCCGCATAGACCCGCGCCTGATACTCGTTTATCCGTTCGCGGGCGATCAGCACGTCGCTGTTATGCTGTAGCGCCTGATCCACATAGCGGTTCAGGTGGTTGTCATGGAAATTACGCCACCAGAGCTGCTCCGCCGGGCTGGCAGGGCCGGAGACGGTGCGCCACTGGGTGGGGATGTGCAGCGTCGGCTGCGCCGGTTTGACGTCAACGGACTGGCATCCGGCCAGCATGACCGCCGCCACCAGCGCGGCTATCGGGCGAAGGATCATTGCTTCGCCTCCCGCGTATCAATGGTCACCTGTACCGACATACCCGGACGCAGCAGCGCGGCGTCCTTGGCTTACCGAGCACCTCAATACGCACCGGAATACGCTGGGCAATTTTGACAAAGTTCCCGGTGGCATTATCCGGCGTGATGGCGCTGAACTCCACGCCGGTCGCCGGGGAGATGCTCTCCACGCGGCCCTGATACGCTTTGTTGTTCAGGGCATCGACGGTGAACTTCACCGGCTGGCCGACGCGCAGCTCCGCGAGCTGGGTCTCTTTAATGTTGGCGATGACCCAGTGCTGCGGCGGCACCAGGGTGGTGAGATGGGTTCCGGCGGTCACGTAGGCCCCGAGACGCACGGCGATCTGGCCGAGCTGGCCGTCACGCGGCGCCACAATGCGGGTGTTTTGCAGGTCAATCTGCGCCAGCTCCAGCGCCGCTTTGGCGTTTTCAACATCCGCCTCCAGCGCACCGCGATTGACAATCACCGTCTGCAGATCCTGACGCGACATCTCAAGGGCGGCTTTCGCCTGGTCGATGTCGGCGCTGCCCTGAGCGGCACTGGCCAGCGCGGCGTCGCGCTCGCGAATGGAAAGCGAGCCGTCAGCTCTTTCACCCGTTTTAAATCCGCCTGGCTTTTCAGGCTCTGGGCGCGGGCATTTTTCAGCGCGGCGTCATTTTTGGCGATCGTTGCTTCGGCGCTTTTACGCTGCTGCAGGTTGTTATTCAGGGCGGCAATTTTCATCGCCAGCTGCGCCTCTGCCTGATGAACCCGCTGACGATAGATACGGTCATCGATCTGCAGCAGCAGATCGCCTTTTTTGACCTGCACAAAGTCCTGAACCTTCACCTCGGTGATATAGCCGTTCACCTGCGGGCTGATAAACGTCGTCTGGCCGCGCACGTAGGCGTTATCGGTAAACTGCGCGTGACGGGTGAACGGCGGCAGTTGCCACGCATAAAGGATCACCAGCACGCCGACAATACCGATGGCGGCGGCGGTGAAAACGGAAACAATGCGCACATTTTTGCGGGTGTTGGCCTGCTCTTTGGCGGCATCCTGCTGACTCATAAACTCTCCAGAACTCTTTCAATTATTTGTTGCCGGTGGCGTTCTTCAGCGCCAGACGGGCAGTGATGCGCAGGCGCAGCAAGCGCCATAAAATCCAGACCAGCGTGGCGGCAGCGATGCTCGCCGTCAGCAGATAAGTATCGTTATAAGCCAGAATATTCGCCTCCAGCGCGGTGACCGTTTGCAGCTGCGTTATCGCCTGTGTTCCCAGCAGCGCGCTGTCGCCAATCAGGCTTTTGTACATTTGGGTATAAAGCTGAATTCGCTCGTTGACCAGCGGGTTGAGCGTGGTGAGCTGGTCCGCCAGCAGGCTGGAGTGGTATTTCTCGCGCCAGCTCTGGAAGGTGCCGAGGATCGCGGAGCCCAGCAGGCCGCCCAGGTTCTGGCTCATGCCAAACATCACCGAGAAGCTGACCAGGTTACGCGGGTCGGCGATCACCCCGCCAATGGCGGCCAGCATAGCGGGCGCCAGGAAGAAGGCGCTGCCGAAGCCCAGCAGGAACTGGCTTACCATCAGCTGATCCGGACGGGTCAGGTTGTTGGACTGGCTGTCCAGCAGCGAGGCAACAATCATCAGCGCCAGAGACGTGATGATTGGCCACGCCAGTTTCGTCGGCTTGATGGTGAGACAGCTGGTGACAATCCCGCAGACGATCCCGGCGAAAATGGACCACGCCAGATGCGTCATCTGCTCGTTCTGTAAGCCCACGTACTGCAGCCAGCCGATGACGCCGGTGTTCTGCTCGGCCAGCACGATACGGATCAGCAGCATAATCAGCCCCAGGCGGACGATGCTGCCGCTCGACAGCCAGCGGGTGTTCAGCAGCGGGTTGCTGCGGTTATGTTCAAAGACGATGGCTGCGACAATCAGCACCAGCGATAGCGCCAGCGACCAGCCGATCCACGGCGCTTCGAACCACCAGTCAAGGCGGCCCAGAGAGAGGACGGCACAGAGCAGGGCCATCCCGGGGGCCAGTAAAAAGAAGGTGATAAAATCCTTCTTCTCAAAGACCTTGCGCCGGTCGCCCGGCGGCAGTTTTAAGGCGATGACGCAGGCCAGGGAGATCAGCGCCAGTCCCAGCTCGAAGAAATAGAGCCCGCGCCACTCGTCCAGCTGCAGCAGCTCGGTTGAAAACAGGCGCGCCAGCGGGATGGCGAGCGACGATCCGGTGATGCCGATGGTCAGCGCCTTCAGGCGGTGCTTCGCAGGCCAGGCCTGGATCTGATAGTAAATCCCCAGCGAGCTGAGCGCGGCGGCCACCATGCCGTGCGCGGCGCGCACCATCAGCGCCGAGCTGAGATCGTTAACGAACAGGTGGAAAAAGGTGACCAGCACGTACAGCACCAGAAAACCTTCCGTAAAGGCGCGCAGGCCATACTGCTGGCGGAATTTAACCAGCAGCAGGTTGATGGAGATGTTGGTCATCACATAAACCGCGGGCAGCCAGGCGATTTCGGTTGACCAGGCGCCGAAGGTCCCCTGCAAATTTTGCAGGTTGGCGGTCACCACCGCATTGCCCAGCGCACCCGTCAGGCAGACCAGCAGGCCCACGACGCCATAGGCAATGCGTTTTGGCGTGCTGTGTTCGGGCGTGGAGGGCGAACCCAGCAGGGCGGGTTTCTCATGTGGCTGCCACTCGCGAGGAGCATAAGGGTCGCGTTCGGGCAGGCGCATAACGTCGTTTACCTTAGAAATGATTGAATAATTAGCGGGCTAGCGATTCTACGACTCCCGCAAATGATAATTCAAGTGAATATGATTTACGCATGTTAATCAAATGGTGAAGGGAAATTTAAGGAAAAAGAGCGGCCCGCAGGACGGGCCGGGAAGGGTCAGAGACGTTCGGGCTGCGCCTGGATGAGAGTGGCGCGCTTAACGCGGCTGGCGCAGAAAATCGCGATTAAAGAAATGGTCACCGTGACGGCAAGATACCAGGCCACCGGCACCCAGTCGCCGTCGTATTTTGCCAGCAGGCCGGTGGCAATCAGCGGCGCGGTACCGCCAGCCAGCGCGGCACCCAGCTGATACCCGAGCGTAATGCCGGTGTAGCGCACGTTTGCGCTAAAGATTTCAGAGCACAGCGTGCCGAGTACCGCCGTGACAGGGGCCCACAACACGCCAAAGGCGATGACCGTCGCGAGCACGATACCCCACGTGGTGCCGGTATTGAGCAGCATAAACCACGGTACGATAAACAGGCCCAGCACGAAGACGCTGATTGCGTACATGCGCTGACGGCCTACCTTATCGGAGAGCAGCCCCATTAGCGGGATCATAATGGTCGCCACCAGGGCTCCCAGCGTCACGGCTTCCAGCGCCTGCGATTTCTGATACGTCAGCGTGCTGGTGGCATAGCTCACCACGAAGGTCGAGAAGATGTAGAACGGCGCGGTTTCAACCACCTTCAAACCGGCGGCAATCAACACTTCACGCCAGTGATGTTTCAGCGTATCGCGCAGGGGAGCCTTCGCTACCTGGCCGGACGCTTTGACTCGCTGAAAATCGGGCGTTTCATCAATATCTTTGCGGATCCACAGGCCGAGCAACACCAGCACCGAGCTCAGCAGGAACGGGATGCGCCAGCCCCAGGAGAGAAAATCCGCCTCGCTGAACAGGGTCATCAGCGACACGATAAAGGTTGCCATCAGCATGCCGATGGTGACGCCCGCCTGAGGAATACTGCCGAAGAAGCCTTTACGTTTTTCTGGCGCGTATTCATAGGCCAGCAACAGCGCGCCGCCCCATTCACCGCCGATGCCCATCCCCTGAATGATGCGCATCAGGATCAGCAGCGCAGGCGCCCAGAGGCCAATCATCTCATACGTGGGCAGCAGGCCAATCATAACGGTTGCACCTCCCATCAAAGAGAGGGTCAGCACGAGGGTTTTTTTACGTCCGATGCGGTCGCCGATGTGGGCGAAAAGTACCCCACCAATGGGGCGAATAAAGAAGGTTAATGAGAAAGAGAGATAAGAGAGGATGAGTCCGATCACCGGATCGACCATCGGGAAAAAGATCTTATTGAAGACCAGCGCGGCCGCCGTACCGTAGAGAAAATAGTCAAACCATTCAATGGCGCTCCCGGTAAGGCTGGCGATTAACACCTTTTTATTTTTACGTAACACCGTCGTCGTACTTTCATGTTCTGTCATGACCTGAAACCCCGCCACGTTGATGATGAGAGAGGTGTCACCTGGCGCGCTTCAGGTGCAACCTGTGATGATAAAAAAGGTTGTGAAATTGTTAAGCAACTTAGGGTTGGATGTTGTCTTTGGCAAGCGCAGGGGGGATAAAACTGGTCAAACCACGGCGAAATAAGCAGCGTTGGGTGCTTTTTCATGACGCCTGCATAATACAATGTTTAGTAGAGCTGGAAATCAAAAGCATAATAGGCAGGTGCAACCCGATGATTTTTGGATGTTTCTGGTTATTTCAGAAAAATGATAAATTCGGCGCTTCAACAACGTGAGGAGTTCACCATGGTTCAGCCCCATTTTCCCGTTCTGGCGGATGCCACGCTGGCGGCCTTCAATACTGTCGGTGAATGGCTGGCGCAGGACGACCTGAGCGCGACCCGTCCGAGCCCGGAAGTCGATGCGGTGATTCTGGCCGGAAACGCGGTGATCCCAACCATTGACGCGGCCTGCCGTATTGCCGCCCAGAGAGATGTACCGCTTCTGATCAGCGGCGGCATCGGCCATTCGACCCCCTTTTTATATACCGCCATTGGCAATCATCCGCGTTACCACACCGTACCGGTCACAGGGCGGGCCGAAGCGAGCATTCTTGCCGACATTGCGCGGGCGTTCTGGCAGATCCCCGAGGCGCGTCTGTGGGTTGAGGATCGCTCCACCAACTGCGGTGAAAACGCGCGCTTTAGCTGGAACATGCTGAAACAGCATCATCGAACGACCGGGCGGGTGCTGGTGGTGCAGGATCCGACGATGCAGCGCCGCACGATGGCGACGTTTGCCCGCGTGTGTCGTGATGAGCCCATTTCGCCGCAGTGGGTCAGCCATCCGGGGTTTACGCCGACGCTGCAAAACGGTAACGAGGGCGTGGAATTCAGCGAGGGCAACACCGGCCTGTGGCCCGTTGACCGTTACCTTTCACTGGTTATGGGGGAGCTGCCGCGCCTGTATGACGACGCTAACGGCTATGGCCCGGCCGGGCGGGATTATATTGCTCACGTTGAATTCCCCGAGGCCGTCATGGCCGCGTGGAAACAGCTACAGCAGGATCCTGTCCTGAAGGGCGCACGTAAAATAATTTAGGCACGGAACAATCCCCTCGCCCCATTGGGGAGAGGGTGAGGGGGAAAAATCACAGCGCCGCAAACTTATCCAGCGTCCGCACCAGCTGCGTCACAAACCCATACTCGTTGTCATACCAGGCAACGGCTTTCACCAGCTGAAGGTCTCCCGCTTCTGACACCTCCGTCTGCGTGGCGTCAAACACCGAACCATAATGCGAGCCAATCACATCTGACGACACAATCTCTTCATCAGTATACCCGAAGGATTTATTGCCCTGAGTGGCCTTTTTCAGCGCGGCGTTGATCTCCTCAACGGTCACTTTCTTGCCCAGAATGGCCACCAGCTCGGTAACGGAGCCCGTTTTAACCGGCACACGCTGGGCGTGGCCTTTCAGTTTGCCGCTGAGCGCAGGGATCACCAGACCGATGGCCTTTGCGGCGCCGGTGGTGTGCGGAATGATATTCTCTGCCGCCGCCCGGGAGGCGCGAAGATCTTTCCCGCGCGGGCCATCCACCAGCGCCTGGGTACCGGTATAGGCATGAATGGTGGTCATGGTGCCCACCTTAATTTCAAACGCGTCGTTCAGGGCTTTTGCCAGCGGGGCGAGGCAGTTGGTGGTGCAGGAGGCGACGGAAATAATGGTATCACTGGCGTCAATGGTCTCGTCGTTCACGCTGTAGACGATGGTTTTCATGTCCCCCGCGGGCGCAGAGATCAGCACCTTCTTCGCGCCCGCGTCCAGGTGCGCCCGTGATTTCTCTTCAGACGTATAAAAGCCGGTGCACTCCACGACGATATCCACGCCCGCGGCTTTCCACGGAATGTGCTTTGCCTCTTTTTCGGCATACACCGCGATGGTTTTACCGTCAACGATCAGCGCATCCTCGGTGAAATCCACGCTCCACGGGAAGCCACCGTAGTTGGAATCGTGCCTGAGCAGGTAGGCCAGCACTTTGGGAGAGGTGAGGTCGTTGATGGCGACGACGGTATTACTGTCCTGGGTTTCAAGAAGGCGGCGCAGAACAAGACGTCCGATGCGTCCAAATCCGTTAATGCCAATTTTACTCATGGTGTTCTCCTGTAAACGTGTCGATGTGACAGTTTGAACTCATCCAGGCTTAGACCATCACGGGCAGGGCGGCAATTGAAGATGCTTCATGCGGGAGGATGTATTTGAAAAACCATACAGAAAAGTTAATGAATTTTTAAGGAAAGGAGATTATGTTGGCGCGGTAACTGTTTTTAATCGAGAAATCACATGCGCACTAAATATACAAGCCTGCAAATTGGCATCCACTGGCTGGTGTTTCTGTTAATCATCGTCGCCTACTGCGCCATGGAGTTCAGAGGTTTCTTCCCGCGCACCGCGCGCCCGACGATCAACATGATCCACGTCTCATGCGGGATCAGTATCCTGGTGCTGATGGTGACGCGTCTGCTGGTTCGCCTGAAATTTCGTGCACCACCGATTCAACCGAAGCCAAAAGCGATGGTGACGGGGATGTCTCATCTGGGGCATCTGGTGGTGTATCTGCTGTTTATTGCGCTGCCGCTGATTGGCATTGTGATGATGTATAACCGGGGCAGCGACTGGTTTGCTTTTGGCCTGGCGATGCCGCATGCGGCAGAGTCCAATTTTGACCTGGTAGATATGCTGAAAGAGTGGCACGAGACGCTGGCAAATCTGGGCTATTTTGTGATTGGCCTGCACGCCGCGGCGGCGCTGATGCACCACTATTTCTGGAAAGATAATACCCTTCTGCGCATGATGCCGAAAAAGCGTTCGTAGTCTTTAACGCTTGCCGGGTGACGCGTAGCGCTCCCGGCCTACGATTCTGGAATTGCATCGTAGGCCGGGTAAGGCATAGCCGCCACCCGGCTTGTTTTTTAACCCAACAGAGCACGCTCTTCAGCCGTTAACGCCAGCGTCTGCGTTGACCCCGTTTCCGACGACGTCACTGCCGCTTCCAGCACGGCCATCACCGCCAATGCCTCAACAGGGTGGACAGGATTGGCGATTTCCCCGTGTAGCGCATCACGCACGTTGATGTAGTACTGACGCTGATCGCCTTTCGGGGTAGGGATCGTCTGCGATGCGCCGTCAGCGCCAAAGAACACCATGCTGTCGCTGTCTTCGCCCCAGGCCCCACTGCCGGGGATCACCCCGGAGAGCAGCTGTGCTTCCTGCTGATCGATTCTGGCCTTCACCACGCTGCCCTTGTCCCCGTGGACGGCAAAGCGCGCCGTACCGCCCGCCACCAGCATACTGGCGTGCAAAATTACCTTATGCTCCGGGTAGTTTAAGACCACGTGCGCCCAGTCGTTGATTTCTGCACCGTCGCGCAGCGTCGCGATATTCCCCTGAACCGACTGCGGCAGGCCAAAGAGCTGCAGCGTTTGGTCGATAAGATGAGGACCCAGGTCAAACCATAAGCCACTTCCGGGGACGTTCTGCTCGCGCCAGCGCACGCGCACTTCCGGGCGGAAGCGGTCGATATGCGACTCCAGGTGTTTGACCTTGCCGAGCGTGCCCTGCTCAATAACCTGCTTAATGCCGAGGAAATCGCTGTCCCAGCGGCGGTTGTGGAAGACGGAGAGCAGACGCTGCTTTTCCTCCGCCAGCGCAATCAGGTCGCGGGCTTCCTGCATGTCGAGGGTGAAAGGCTTATCCACCACGACATGCTTGCCGGCGTTCAGAGCCAGCGTCGCCAGCGGGGCGTGCGTGGCGTTGGGGGAGGCAATCACCACCAGGTCAACATCCGGATGCTGAATAGCCTCTTCAGGGGTGGCGACCACCTCTACGTCCGGCAGATCGCGTTTAACCTTCTCTTCATCACGAGAAGAGACCACGGCCAGCTTAAGCCCGTCCACAGACTGGATTAACGGGGCATGGAAGGTTTTGCCCACAAATCCATACCCGATCAGCGCAATGTTAATTGTTCGAACTGTACTCATGAACTTCTCCACGTTAATTCGCGCACACCGTGACCTGCAATGCGCCAGGGTCCCCAAGCTCAGGCCAGGGACGATCTAAAAAGAGTTGTTGAATGTTGGATAACCCGGAAACCAGATACGGTTCGCAGCGGTTGACCTTCAGGTGGTCGGCAACAATCCAGTGCGCATGGCTCGCGTCAAGCATCGCGCGCTTAACCTCGGCATCCGCTTCTTTACCGGCGCTCAAACCGAGTTCGGCATGAATGGCGCACGCCCCGAGGATGGCGATATCTGCCCGATAACGGGACAGCAACGACAACGTGGCGCTTCCGGCAAACAGGCGCTGCTGGTGGTCCCATTTCCCCCCGAGCAGGATCAGTTCAACGTCTTCCCGGTCGCTAAAATGCTGGGCGATATCCAGCGACGTGGTTATGACGGTGAGCGGCCCGCGAAGAAAGGAGGCGACAGCCATTACCGTGCTGCCCGCATCCAGAAACAGGGTAGAACCCGCAGGGACCTGCAGGGCGACCTGTTTTCCGAGGCGCTGTTTGGTTTCCGGCAGCAGCGTATTGCGGCCCTGACGGTTCATGGCGGAAAGATTCAGCGCGATGGCTCCGCCGTGGTTCTTCTGCGCCAGGCCCTGGTTCTCCAGGTCGGTCAGATCCCGACGGATGGTATCGGCTGAAACCTGCAGCTTTTCTGCCAGTTCGGTGATGCTGGCCTGGCCTTGCTCGCTCAGGATATCCAGAACGTGGCGCTGTCGTGCAGTTTTGTGCATCGGTTACATTCCTGCAAAATATCGCAATAGTTTGCATAATACAGCATTTTAACGCAGAGAGAAGGGCAACGTGGTTTTGATGTCGCGGAGTGAGGTGATGATTCAGATGCGTGATTATTAAAATTTTATTAAACAGGTATAAGCAAGCCGTTTTGATTGTTAATCATAATGTTATTGTTATGTTTTATTTAACGGTTTGGATTATGTAACCAGTGCAACACCATTGTCTGGAGTTAAGTTTCGACAAAATAGATATTTATGGATATTAATTGCTTTGATTAGTTTTTTAATAGCGATAAATCCCAATTCATCCTGTTTGGCTACTTAAATTGACACTTCTTTGAAAATCTTTGTGTCTGACCCGCGCGGAAATTAACGCAAAAATGTGCAGGGAGCAAATTAAGAATTTTCCTTAAATAACAGACGGTTTATATGTTTCATTTGAAAGGTCATTTTAAGAGTTTTGTCCAGAAACCCCATCTTTTTTCTTAATTGTAACACCACATTAACATTGTGGGTGTAGTGGCCTATAACACATTTTGTTATGCTGCTAACCACTTTAGAAAATAAGTAAATTCTTAATTAAATAAGACGCAGGCAGATCTCATCTCCAGGGGGAAATGGGTATGGGGAGTTTTACCTAAAATTCGGCAAGGATGCTAAAAAAGATATTTGTCTAATTATCTATACCTCTTTTTGGGTAATTGCTTCAGTGTCACTCAGAGTCAGGGAGATAAAATGACGATATTACGAAAGCCAATGTTACGCCGATTTACAGCAGCGCTGGCATTCATTTCATTAGCCATAAATACGGCGTACGCCAATAGTAGTCAGGTGGGTATTGCCCCGGTTGCCAGGACAACCTTAAAAGAAAGTATTCTTTTTGCTATCGATCGCGATCCGTCTATTAGTCAGCAGGCCGCGCAGCTCGGTATTGGTCAGGCACAAATAGATGAAGCGCGCAGCGGCTGGATGCCGCAAATATCGCTGAACGGGAGCACGGGCCATAGCCAGACCACCGATTCCAGCGGGTCGCTGAAGAATTCAGCCGCCTGGGGACTGAGCCTGACGCAGCTGATCTATGATTTTGGCAAGACCAATAACAGCATCAGCCAGTCTTCCGCCCAGCGCGATAGCTATCGCTACCAGCTGATGAGCACGCTCTCTGACGTGGCGGAAAAAACGGCGCTGAGCTATGTCGAGGTCAAACGCTATGCCGATCTGCTGCAGGCAGCAAAGGAGAACGTTCAGGCGCTGAAAAATGTTGAGCAGCTGGCAAAGCTGCGCGCCGACGCGGGCGTGAGCTCGACCTCCGATGAGCTCCAGACCCGCACGCGTATTGCCGGTATGCAGGCAACGGTCGCGCAGTATCAGGCCGCCTTAAACAGCGCCCGCGCAAGGCTTGCGGTATTAACCGGCATGCAGGCAGAAAACTATTCGCCTGTACCCGCAAACCTCGCGGTTGAACCTGATTCGCTCAACCGCATTGATTATTCGCTTATACCGGCGGTCATGGCCGCGCAAAACATGGAGCGCTCTGCCCAGTATGGCGTGGAGACGGCGAAGTCCCAGCACTGGCCGACCCTCAGCCTGAAGGGCGGACGTACCCGTTACGAGTCGGACAACCGTTCGTACTGGGACGACCAGATCCAACTCAACATTGACGCACCGCTTTATCAGGGCGGCGCGGTCTCTGCACGCGTGCGGCAGGCTGAAGGCGCGCGGGCGATGGCCTCCTCTCAGGTCGATCAGGCGCGTTTCGACGTCCTGCAAAAAGCCTCCGTCGCGCAGGCGGACTGGGCCGGCGCGCGGGGAAGAATGGAGGCCGGGAAACAGCAGCTGGAAAATGCGCTGCGCGCCCGTGATGTTTATAAAAATGAGTACACCCTGAGCAAGCGGAGCATTAACGATCTGCTCAGCGTTGAGCAGGATGTCTGGCAGGCCACCTCGGCGAAAATAATCGCTGAGTATGATGGCTGGAGTTCAGCAATTAATTATGCTTCCGCGGTTGATAATTTAATGCCGCTTATTGGAATAGAGAAAAACGCTGCCGCAAAACTACCCGATTTGAGTTAAAAAAAGACGCGTATTGTCGCGCAAAATAAGTCTGAAAATAATGGGTGTTTTTTCCCAGGGATAGCTACATCCGTCTGGTGGACATATCCACAGGAATCCGCACACCTGCAAGGAGAGAAATATGAGTAACATAAAGGTTGTTGATGTCATCATTCGCAAAACGGCGGAGAAAACGAAATTAACCGGCGAAGGAAATTTGTCGGTCTCTATTTCCTCCCCGAGCGTGATTGAAATCCAGGGTTCTGCTCAGGATGTGGTGCGATATGTCCGCCAGGGTAAAGACCTCCTCATTTATATGAAAGATGGCAGCGTGATTCGCTGCAATAACTATTTTGTTGAAGATCCTGAGACGCACAACCAGTCAGAGCTGGTGTTCAACGATCGTCAGGAACTGACGCATATTTCTTTTGCCGATACCGGGGAAGCGTCAGGCGTTGCGGTGACCGAGCTAACCGCGCAGGCCACACCGATTAGCAGCATTCAACCTTTCCTCGAGCAGGGAAGCGTCTTAAGCGACGCCCCTTGGGGCTGGATTGCGGGAGCTGCATTAGGCGGCGGTGCCATCGGGGCGCTGCTGGCAAACGGCGGCGACGGCGAGACTAAAACAAAAGTTATTGATAATACGAAAGAGGTGGAAAGCGCCACGCCAACCTTCCTGCTGTCGGATAAAGCGGGCGACAAGCAGGGCGTGCTGACAGCAAACGCGATCACGGACGACAACACGCCAACCTTTAGCGGCACCGGCCAGCCGGGCGCGACCATCCAGATCAAAGACAGCAGCGGCAGCACCATCGCCAGCGCCATGGTCGGTAAAGAGGGCACCTGGACGGTAAAATTACCGACCCAGACGGACGGGGAACACACCTGGTCGGTGGTGCAGATCGACGGCAGTAAAACCACCGATGCGGGCAACATTACCGTAACGGTCTCGACCGCCGAGGCTGCCATTACGCTGGCCACCACAGCGGGCGACAACGTGCTTAACGCCAGCGAGCAATCCGCGGGCTTTACGCTCTCCGGTGCCAGCAAGAATCTGGCGCAGGGTACCGCACTCACCGTGACGCTGAACGGTAAAACCTATACGACGGAAGTGGGGGCTGACGGGACGTGGAGTGTTAACGTGCCCGCGGCCGACGCGCAGGCGTTGGGCGATGGCACCTGGACGGTCAACGTCATCGGCAAAGACGCGACAGGTAACACCGTGAGCGGCAGCCAGACAATCGGCGTGGATAGCGTCGCGCCAACCCTCTCTGTCGATACCCTCGCGCAGGACAACATCATTAATGCCGCCGAGCACAGCCAGCCGCTGACGCTGACCGGCAAAACGACTGCGGAAGCCGGTCAGATCGTCACGGTCACGCTGAACGGTAAAAACTACAACGCCACGGTGGGCAGCGACGGTAACTGGTCAGTCACGCTTGCTGCGGACGACGTGCAGGCGCTCAACGAGGGTAATCACACCCTGACGGTGAACGTCAGCGACAAAGCGGGCAACGGTTCGTCTGTCACCGCAGATTTCACGGTGGATACCACCGCGCCGGTGGTCACCATCGATACCGTGGCGGGCGACGACATACTGAACACCAGCGAACAGGGCCAGGCGCAGATTATTTCCGGGCAGACGAGCGGCGCGTCGGCAGGCGATGTGGTCACCGTGACCGTTGGCGACCAGTCCTTCACCGGCGTGGTGCTGGCGGACGGCAGCTGGAGCGTGGGCGTTCCGGCATCCGTGCTGGGCGCGCTGGGTGAAGGCAACCACACGATTTCAGTATCCGTGACCGACGCGGCGGGCAACACCGGCAGCGCCACGCACGGCATTACGCTGAGCGGCAACCCGCCAGAATTTACGATTGACGCCATTAGCCAGGACAACGTGCTGAATGCCCAGGAGGCGATGCAGCCGCTGAGCCTGACCGGTACCAGCAACCTGCCTGACGGCAGCGCCATTACCGTGACGCTGAACAACGTCAGCTATCAGGCCACCGTTGAAAACGGCATCTGGGCGGTCCAGGTGCCGGTTTCCGACGTGCTGAATCTGGCGAACACCCTCTACACCGTCAGCGTCAGCGGCACTGACAGCGTGGGTAACAGCGGCTCTGCCGGGGCGACGCTGCTGGTGGATACCGTGCTGCCGCAGGTGATCATCAACACCTTTGCGGGCGACAACCTGGTCAATAACGCCGAAGCGGGTGTCGATCAAACCCTCAGCGGTCGCGTTACCGGCGCGGCGGCGGGCGATACCGTTTCTGTCACCGTGGGCGGCAAGAGCTACACCGCCACGGTGGGCAGCGATCTGACCTGGAGCGTGAAAATCCCGTCAGCGGATCTTAAGGCGTTCGGCGACGGCGATTTAACCTTCACCGCGTCGGTGACCAATTCGCACGGCAATACCGGCACCGGCGAGCGCGATATCAACATCAACGCACAGCTGCCGGGCCTGCGTGTGAACACCATTTCCGGCGACGACGTGGTCAACGCCATCGAACAGCAGCAGGATCTGACCATCACCGGCGCCAGCACCCACCTGGCCGCGGGCACGCCGATCGTCGTCACCATTAACAACGTCGAATATAACGCCGTGGTTACCGCCAGCGGCGGCTGGAGCATTGGCGTTCCTGCTGCGGACCTGCAGGTCTGGACGGCGGGAGAGGTGACGGTTAGCGTCAGCGCAAAAGATGCCTGGGGCAATACCGTTGCGGCTGAACACCCGATTGAACTCGATCTTAACGCCGTGGCGGTCACCATTGATACCGTCTCCGGCGATGACCTGCTGAATGCGGCAGAAAAAGGCGCCGATTTAACTCTCTCCGGCCAGACGCAGGGCGTGGAGGCGGGGCAGACCGTGGTGGTGAAATTCGCCGACCAGACCTTTACCGCCCAGGTGCAGCAGGATGGCTCCTGGAGCCTGACCGTGCCCGCCAGCGCCATGGAAACCCTGATCGACGGGCGCGCGCAGGTGAGCGTCAGCGTCACGAACGTCAACGGTAACAGTGCCGACGCGTCGCGCGTGGTCACGGTGGATACGCTGCCGCCGGCGATTACCCTCGATAACCTCACCAGCGATAACATCATCAATGCGGCAGAGGCGCAGCAGGATTTAGCCTTAAGCGGCACCAGTACTGCGGAACCGGGCCAGACGGTCACCGTGACGCTGAACGGCAAAACGTATCAGACCACGGTCCAGACGGACGGAACCTGGCAGCTGAGCGTACCGGCGGCTGACGTCGGTGCCCTCAACGATGGCATCGTGACCGTGACGGCCACCGTGCCGCAGGTGACCATTAACCACTTCGTCACCGACACCAATACCGTTAACCAGCTCGCCCATGCACAGGCGCAGATCCTGAGCGGCTCCGTCACCGGGGCGGCAGCGGGCGATCGGGTGACTATCACTATTAACAGCGTCGATTACACCACCGTGGTGGATGCGGCGGGCAACTGGAGCCTTGGCCTGCCGGCGTCTGTCGTACAGGGGCTGACGGACGGTACCTGGACCATCGACGTCTCCGTGACCGACCGATCCGGTAATACCGGAAGCAGTTCACTGGATGTGGTGGTGAATACCGTGACGCCTGTCATCAGTATCAACACGCTGGCGGCAGACGACGTGATCAACGCGGCAGAGAAAGGCGAAGCTCTGCAGATTTCTGGCACCAGCAACCAGCCGGAAGGCACGCCCATTACGGTGACCCTGAACGGCATTCACTATACGGCCACCGCTGACGCGAGCGGCAACTGGAGCCTGACCGTTCCGGCGGCAAACGTCTCGGCGCTGGGCGAGGCGAATTACACCGTGACGGCGAACGTCACCGATAGCGTAGGCAACAGCGCCTCAGCCACACACGATGTGCTGGTGGACAGCTCGCTGCCGGTGGTAACGATCAACACGCTGGCGGGCGACAATATCGTTAACGCGGCGGAAGTGGCGGCAGGGCAAACCCTGTCCGGTAAGGTGACGAACGCGGCGGCAGGTGACACTGTCACGATTACCCTGGGCGGCCAGACCTTTACTGCCACCGTACAGGACGATCTCACCTGGAGCCTGCCGTTAACCCAGAGCCAGTTGACCGCGCTGGGCAACGGCGAGCTCACCGTATCGGCCAGCGTCACCAACGCGCACGGCAATACCGGTTCTTCTTCGCTCGACTTCACCATCGACGCCCAGCTTCCGGGGCTGCGTATTGATACGGTCGCAGGCGACGACGTGATCAACGTGATTGAGCACGCTCAGAACCTGATTGTGTCCGGCACCAGCACCGATCTGGCAGCGGGCAGCGCCGTCACCGTGACCATCAACGGAAAAGCGTATTCCGCAACGGTGCTGGCGGACGGCTCCTGGCAGGCCGCGGTACCGGCGGCTGACGTGTCCCAGTGGGCAGATGGCTCGCTGGATATCAAGGCAAGCGCGCAGGATGCCTCCGGCAACCCGGTGGCTATCGGGACCGTCGTGGACGTCGATCTCGCGCCTGTCGCCATCACCATCAGCAGCGTGACCAACGATAACGTGCTCAACGCGGCGGAAAAAGGCCAGGACCTGGTGCTTTCCGGCACCACGTCCAACGTTGAAGCGGGTCAGACCGTGACCATCACCTTCGCAGGAAAAACGTACACCACGACGGTGGATGCCAACGGCGACTGGACCTGGACCGTTCCGGCTGCCGATCTGAGCGGCCTGAAAGACGGCGACGCCAGCGTGCAGGTCAGCGTCACCAACGTGAACGGCAACGCCGCGTCTTCGGCGCAGGCATTCAGCGTCGACACCACCGCGCCGACGGTGACCATCAACACCATCAGCGGCGATAACATGCTGAACGCGGCAGAGGCGGCGCAGGATCTGACCCTGAGCGGGACCTCTACTGCCGAAGCGGGCCAGACGGTCACCGTGACCTTCAACGGCAATCAGTACACTGCGCAGGTGCAGGCGGACGGCAGCTGGACGCTCGACGTGCCTGCGGCGGATCTGGCAGGCATCACCGACGGCAACGCGGCGGTCACGGCGACCGTGTCCGATAAAGCAGGTAACCCGGCCAGCGCGGGCTCCTCGGTGCTGGTGGACACCACCGTACCGCAGATTAGCTTCAACATCGTCGCCGGCGACGACATCGTGAATATTGCCGAGCACGGCCAGGCGCTGATCGTCTCCGGTAAGGTGACGGGCGCGCAGGCGGGCGACGTGATTACCGTGACCCTGAACGGTAAAGATTACACCGCCATGCTGGACGCGTCCGGCAGCTGGAGCGTGGGCGTTCCGGCGGCGGACGTGGGCGCGCTGGTCAACGGCGACCAGACGATCTCCGCGACCCTCACCGACAAAGCCGGTAACAGCGCCACTGCGACGCACGAATTTGACGTCTCCCTGACCGCGCCGGTGGTCGCCATCAATACCCTGGCGGCTGACGACGTGATCAATGCGACCGAGAAAGGCCAGGATCTGCAGGTGTCCGGCACCAGCAACCAGCCGGAAGGAACCGCCATTACGGTGACCCTGAACGGGATTAACTATACGGCCACCACCGACGCGAGCGGGAACTGGAGCGTGACCGTTCCGGCGGCAAACGTCTCGGCGCTGGGCGAAGCGAGCTACAACGTGACGGCGAGCGTAACTGACGCCGCGGGCAACAGCGCGAGCACCGGCCACAGCGTGCTGGTTGACAGCGCGCTGCCGCAGGTCACCATCAATCCGGTCGCGACGGACGACGTGATTAACGCGGCGGAAGTGGCTGCCGGACAGACCCTGAGCGGGAAAGTGAGCGGTGCGGCGAGCGGTGACACTGTCACCATTACCCTCGGCGGCAATACCTATACCGCGACGGTTCAGGACGATCTGAGCTGGTCGGTCAACGTGCCGTCCTCGGTCTTAACCGCCATCGGTAACGGCGATCTGACGGTGTCAGCCAGCGTCACTAACGGCCACGGCAACACCGGCACCGGCGAGCGCGACATCACCATTGATGCCAACCTGCCGGGCCTGCGCGTCGATACCGTGGCGGGCGACGATGTGATCAATAGCATTGAACACGCTCAAAATCTGATTATCACCGGTTCCAGCGACGGTCTGGCAACGGGCGCGGCGCTGACCGTCACCGTCAACGGCAAAACCTACGCGGCCACCGTACTGGCGGACGGCACCTGGACGGCGGCCATTCCGGCGGCCGACGTCAGCGCGCTCGGCGCGGGCACGGTTACCGTGAAGGTTGAAGGTCATAGCGCGGCGGGCAACCCGGTTTCCATCAGCCATGACGTGAAGGTGGATCTGGCGACAGTCGCCATCAGCATTAACCCGATTGCCTCTGACGACGTGATTAACGCGGCGGAGAAAGGCGCGGACCTGGTGCTGTCCGGCTCCACCACCAACGTGGAAGAAAACCAGACCGTTACCATCACCTTCGGCGGCAAGTCGTACACCGCGACCGTGGATGCCGACGGCAACTGGACGGCCACCGTGCCGTCTGCCGATTTGGGCAGCCTGAAGGACGGCGATGCCAGCGTGCAGGTGAGCGTCACCAACGTGAACGGCAACAGCGCGTCGGCAGGCCGCGAGTACAGCGTGGACGCCACCGCGCCGACGGTGTCTATCGAGATCGTCAGCGACAATAACATCATCAATGCGGCCGAGGCGCAGCAGGATCTGGTCGTGAATGGTGTAACCAACGCCGAAGCGGGCCAGACCGTCACCGTGACCCTGAACGGCGTGGACTACACCACCACCGTTGAGGCTAACGGCAGCTGGAGCGTAACCGTGCCGTCCGCGGATCTGAGCGGTATTTCCGACGGGAACTACACCGTTAGTTCCGCCGTATCGGACAAGGCGGGCAACCCGGCCTCCGCGGATCGCGACGTGCTGGTCGATACCACCGTTCCGCAGCTGACCATTCACACTGTGTCCGACGACGACGTGATCAACAGCGCCGAGCACGCGCAGGCATTGATTGTCACGGGCTCCGTGACGGGCGCGGCGGCGGGCGACGTGGTCACCGTCACCCTCAACGGCAAATCGTACACCGCCACCCTGGATGCCTCCGGCAACTGGAGCGTGGGCGTGCCTGCGGCAGACGTTACCGCGCTGGCCGCCGGGGATTACACTATTACCGCGGCGCTGACCGATAAAGCGGGCAACAGCAACAGCGCCACGCACGGTGTGGCGGTGAACCTGACCGCGCCGGGGCTGACCATTGACACCGTTTCCGGTGACGATGTGATCAACAGCACCGAGAAAACCCAGGATCTGACCCTCTCCGGTACGGCGTCCGGCCTGGCGGCAGGCGCGGTAGTGACCGTGATGCTCAACGGCAAAGCGTACAGTGCGCAGGTAGACGATAACGGAAAATGGACCACCACCGTTCCGGCGAGCGAAGTCGGTCAGCTGGGCGAGGCACTTTATACCGTCACCGCGTCAGCCACGGACAGCGTCGGCAACAGCACCCGCGCGTCGCACACGGTAAACGTGGAGTCCGTTCTGCCGGGCGTGATTATCAACACCATTGCGGGCGACGACGTGATTAACGCCGCCGAGCTGGCTGCCGGCCAGACCATCAGCGGTAAGGTGGTGAATGCCGAAGCGGGCAACACCGTGACCGTGACCATTGGCGGCAACCGCTACACCGCAACGGTGCAGAACGTCTCACCTGGTCCGTCGATGTGCCTGAATCTGTGCTGACGGCGCTGGGCAACGGCGATTTGACGGTGACCGCCAGCGTGACCAACGGCGTCGGAAACAGCGGATCCGCTGAGCGCGATATCACGATCGATGCTAACCTGCCGGGCCTGCGCGTGGATACCGTGGCGGGCGACGACGTGATCAACAGCATCGAGCACGGGCAGAATCTGATTGTGACCGGATCCAGCGATGGCCTGACCGCAGGTACCACCTTGACCGTCACCGTAAACGGCAAAACCTACCCGGCCACCGTGCTGGCCGACGGCACCTGGCGTGCGGCCATCCCGGCTGCGGATGTGGGTGCCCTGGCAGCAGGTACGGTCACCGTGACCGTTGCAGGCCAGAGCAGCGCCGGTAACCCGGTTTCCATCAGCCACGATGTGACGGTAGATCTGGCGACCGTTGCCATCAGCATCGATGCGATTGCTTCAGACGACGTGATTAACGCCGCCGAGAAGGGCGCGGATCTGGTGCTCTCCGGGGCGACCTCGAACGTTGAGGAAAACCAGACCGTTACCATCACCTTCGGCGGCAAGAGCTACACCGCGACCGTCGGCGCCGACGGCAAATGGACGGCCACGGTGCCAGCCGCCGACCTGGCGGGTCTGAAAGACGGCGACGCCAGCGTGCAGGTGAGCGTCACCAACGTGAACGGCAACAGCGCCTCGGCGGGACGTGAGTACAGCGTGGATGCCACCGCGCCGACCGTCACGATTAACACCCTGGCGACGGACGACATTCTGAATGCCGCTGAAGCGAAGAGCGAACTGACCGTGTCCGGCACCAGCACCGCCGAAGCGGGCCAGACGGTCACCGTGTCGCTGAACGGCAAAGACTACACCACCACCGTCAGCGCGGACGGCAGCTGGACGCTGAACGTTCCGGCGTCCAATGTTGCGGCCCTGACGGACGGCAGCGTGACCGTTACCGCAAGCGTCAGTGACAAGGCGGGCAACCCGGCGTCGGTTGATCACAACCTGACGGTAGATGCGACCGTTCCTGCGGTGACCATCAATACCGTGGCGGGCGACGATGTCATTAACCTCGCAGAACACAGCCAGGCGCACGTTATCAGCGGCACCGCCACCGGCGCGGCAGCGGGCGATAAGGTGACCGTCACCATCGGCGGTCAGACGTACACCACCGTGCTGGACGCGGCGGGCAACTGGAGCGTGGGCGTCCCGGCGAGCGTGATTTCCGGCCTCAGCGACGGCAGCGTGACCGTCACGGCATCGGTTACCGACGCGGCCGGCAATACCGGCACCGGCACGCATAACGTGACCGTCGATACCGGTCTGCCTTCGGTCAGCTTCAACGCCATCAGCGATGACAACGTGCTGAACGCGGTGGAAAAAGGTCAGGATCTGCGCGTCAGCGGCACCAGCGCCAACCTGGCAGAAGGCACCGTGGTGGCCGTGACCCTCAACGGCAAAAACTACACGGCCACGACGGCGGCAGACGGTACCTGGAGCCTGACCGTTCCGGCGGCGGATCTGGCGGGTCTGGGCGAAGCGAATTACACCCTGAGCGCGAGCGCCACCAACGGCGTGGGCAACAGCGTGAGCAACACCGCGAACCTGCTGGTCGATACCGCGCTGCCAACCGTCACCATCAACACCGTGGCGGGCGATAACGTCATCAACGCGGCGGAAGTGGCCGCGGGCCAGACCCTCAGCGGCAAGGTCGCGAACGCGGAGGCGGGCAATACCGTCACTGTGACCATTGGCGGCAACACCTACACCGCAACAGTGCAGAGCGATCTGACCTGGTCCGTGAACGTACCGGAATCCGTCCTGACGGCGCTGGGCAACGGCGACCTGACGGTGTCTGCGACTGTGACCAACGGCCACGGCAACACGGGAACGGGCGAGCGCGAAATCGTTATAGACGCTAGCCTGCCGGGCCTGCGCGTCGATACGGTAGCGGGCGACGATGTGATCAACAGCATCGAACATACTCAAAACCTGATCGTCTCCGGCACCAGCGACGGGCTGGCGGCAGGCACAACGCTCACCGTGACCGTCAATGGCAAAACCTATGCGGCCTCCGTGCTGGCAGACGGTTCCTGGAGCGCGGCGATCCCGGCGGCAGACGTCGCGGCCTTCGCAGCAGGTACGGTCACCGTGACCGTTGCAGGCCAGAGCGCGGCGGGCAACCCGGTGACCATCAGCCATGACGTGACCGTCGATCTGGCGGCGGTGGCTATCAGCATCGATGCGATTGCCACCGACGACGTGATTAACGCGGCGGAGAAGGGCGCGGATCTGGTGCTCTCCGGCAGCACCTCGAACGTGGAGGAAAA
>ERZ772884.775-NODE-775-length-22666-cov-29.128168_pt1 | contig 22666 bp, 25 predicted proteins | sample MGYA00580574_ERZ772884 | MGnify/ENA primary metagenome ERZ772884 (study PRJEB29015, sample SAMEA2737690) | human gut metagenome | biome: human gut; feature: human-associated habitat; material: faeces | place: China | collected 2012 ... | reverse complement strand
AAACATTTCAAATAGCAATACCAGATGAATATAAGGAAAAGTAAAATTTCAGTTTTGTGAAAAGAGAATAGTGAGTAATCCAAAGGGCATCAACCGAAAAAAGTTGGTGCCTTTTGTTTTGCTCATTAATGCTCAGAGAGGATGCAAAGAAAAAACTGAATATGACCGGTGAGGTCAAATATGAGAGCCGATGCAATTTGGACTTTTTTCAAAAAAGTGACAAAGTGTCGGCTCTTATTTTTGAGTAAATCCGATTTGAGGATTTTTGAAAAACCGGGCGAAACGAAAATTCTGACAGATGGGACAGTGGCGGAAATTTCATTTTGTCCGGCGGGTGTACAGAGGGCGGAGCCCTTTGTGCAGGGAATGCAAAGGGGAGGCAGCTCCATGCTGGGGTTAAGGGGCAAAGCCCATTATCGGGTCAAGGGTGAAACGCCTTGCCCAGTGATTTGATGCCTGCGTCAAGTCGTACTGGGTATTATCTGGCGAATTGTGTTACCCAAAATCGTTTTCGGGAATGACCGCCACATGAAAAAAGCTTGTGGAATGCAAGAGGCAGATAATGGAAAGACCACAGAGGAGGGCAGAATGGGAAAAAGAAAAATGAAAAAAATGCAGAATAGATGAAAGGGGGAATCAGAAAAATGAGAGCTACAAGGCATAATGGCAGATCGGGGAAACATGGTGTTTATAATCCAAAGCACAATGACAGAAAATTCGATATTGCCAACAGCGAGCATATTGATGCGGAGAGGGAAAAGCAGAATATCTATTGGGACTGTTACCGGGGATATGTCCAGAACCCTTCGGATGAGACACTTAGAAATTGGGGACCGGTCGAGCCGGAAGCAAGTTTTCATGATATTGAAAAGATGTATTATGAAGACCATTACAGCGATTTTATAAAAGGGCAGAATGCCAGAAATGAGAAAAACCGCCACCCGGAAAGAAACCGGACAACGGAAGATCTGCTGAAAAATAAAATGACCTGTCCGGAAGAAACGATATTCCAGATCGGAAAGGAAGGGGAGCATATATCGGGAGAACAGCTTTTTCATATTGCGGATTTTTTTATGAAAAGGTTCGAGGGGATGTTTGGAGACCATGTGCATATTTTGGATTTTGCACTCCACATGGATGAGACCACTCCCCATATCCATGAACGTCACGTGTTTGACTGCGAAAATAAATATGGGGAACTGTGTCCGCAACAGGAAAAGGCATTGGAAGCACTTGGAATTCCTCTTCCCGATCCAGATAAGCCCAGAGGAAGAAACAATAACCGGAAGATGACTTTTGATCTGATCTGCAGGAATCTTCTGTTTGATGTTTGCAGGCAGTATGGGCTGGAGATTGAGGAAGCGCCGGAATATGGCGGAAAGAAGTATCTGGAAAAGCAGGAGTTTATCATACAGGCACAGAAAGAAAAGATTGCCCGGCAGGAACAGATGATAAAGGAACAGGAAGAAAAAATCATGGATAATGAAACCCTGATCGATGAAGTGTCAGAGATCGCTTATGACAAGGCGGTGGAAGTCGTTACGGAAAAAGTAAGGGCACAGACACAGGAAGAGGATATCAGGCTTCTGGATCAGCTTTGCAATAACATTGTCCAGAATCCAAATAATTCTGATAAGGCAAAAACAATTACCAAAAATGTGATTAAGCTGGCGAAAGAGAAATTACGGAATGCAGCAAATGCAGTTATTGAAAAAGTACAGAAAACTCTTCAGGAGCCAGAGGTCAGTAAAGCGAATACGGAACAGATCAAGAAGAAGGCAAGGACGAGTGTTCTTGAAAAACTGGCTGCCAATAAAAAGCGGGTCGCAGAAGAAAACGCTGCCAGAAGAAAAACAAAAACGAAATATCATGACAGGGATTCCCTGTAAAGAGCATTTTGATTTATTCAGTTTTGGATAAAAGTCAGGATGCTCTTTTTTTATTTTGAACCCGGTCATATCTGAACGGGTTGGAAAGGAAGTGGATAAAAAATGAATGTGTTTGAAGAAGTAAAGCAGAATGTGACGGTCAGGCAGGCTGCGGAACTTTATGGATTTAAGCCCAACAGGAGCGGATTGATCCGGTGCATCTTTCATAATGACGGTACACCGAGCATGAAAGTTGACCGCAGATATTACTGTTTTGGATGTGGGTGTACCGGGGATGTGATCGATTTTACCGCCCAGCTCTTCGGACTAAAATCCAGAGAGGCTGCTTTGAAGCTGGCAGATGATTTTGGAATCTCCTATGGGAACAGGGCAAGGGATTCTCCCAAAAGTGGGAAAAAGTCTCTGGTGAAAGAAAGAGGGAAGGTATCAGAAACAGACTGGAAAACAGAATGTGCCAGACTTACAAAAGCATATCTGGATTACCGCACCCTGCTTCTGGAATGGAAAGAATGTTATGCACCAAAAACACCAGAGGAAGAGTGGGATGGGCATTTTGGCACCGCACTGAGGGAGTTGAGTATCGTTGAATATTATCTGGATATTCTTCTGTTCGGTGATGAAGAGGATAAGAAAATGCTTGTCAAGGAAAAAGGAAAGGAGGTGGAAAAGATTGAGCGAGAATGTAAAGGAGCAGGACGCTTTGCAGATCATGGAGCAGATGGCGGATGTGGATGCCATAAGGGAGATCCGCTCCCATCTGGCGGTGACAAATCAGGGAACCGTCAAAGGGACGATGCAGAATTATATGATCGTGCTTCGGGAAGATCCGCTACTGAAAGGGAGCCTGAGATTTAATCTTTTGAACCAGAGGATCGATATCGTCAGGAAACTCTGGTGGAATGATGGTATCACCTCTATGACAGATGCTGCCAGAGATTTCTTTTATCTGTATTTTGAACAGTTTTATAGTCTGGGAAATGAGAAAAACATGGATAAAGCCCTGAGGGCGGAAGCAAACAGCAAACAGTATCATCCGATCTGCGAATATCTGAACCGCTTAGAGTGGGATGGCACAGAACGTATCCGTTATGTATTGAAGCGGTATATGGGGGCAGATGATTCGGATTTGGTCTATGAATGCCTGAAGCATTTTATCATGGAAGCACTGCTCCGTATTTTTAAGCCGGGGTGTAAGGCGGATGAGATGCTCTGCCTTGTAGGAACACAGGGGGCAGGAAAATCTACATTTTTCCGCTTTCTGGCTATTAAGGATGAGTGGTTTTCAGATGACTTGAGGGATTTGGGAGATAAAAAGATTTATGAAAAGCTCCGGGGTCACTGGATCATGGAAATGTCAGAGATGATTGCTGCGATCAGTGCAAAGAGCAATGAAGAGATCAAGTCCTTTTTGAGCCGGCAGAAAGACACATTTCGGAATTCCTATGGGAAATTTGAAGAGGACAGACCGAGACAATGTCTGTTTGCCGGGACAACCAATACAAAGCAGTTTCTTCCCTTTGACCGTACAGGAGCAAGACGTTTCCTTGTAATCGAGGTCGATTCCTCAAAGGCGGAAAAACATCTTCTTGATAATGAAGAAGAATCGAGGGCATACTTCGACCAGCTTTGGGCGGAAGCAATGGTCATCTTCAATTCCTGCAAGAACAAAAGCAGCCTTCTGAAACTTCCAAAAGAAATGGAGGAGCAGATCATTGAATACCGGAAACAGTTCATGCAGGAAGATACGATGGCAGGGCAGGTTCAGGGATGGCTGGATGGATATGCCGGGACTTATGTCTGCTCCAGACAGATCTGGAAAGAGGCGTTTAACCATTATGATGGCGAACCAAAGAAATATGAGACCAATGAGATATGCCAGATCATGGACACACAGATCATTGGCTGGAAAAGAGGCGGTTATCATCGTTTCTCAAAAGAAGGATTTGGTACACAGCGGTGCTGGATCAGAGAGGGAAAGGATGAAACAGAGACTGTCAACCAACCGGACAAAGATGGCTTTATAAAACTTACGGAAGGTGAGCAGATGAAGATACCTTTTGATTAGCCTGACAGGGAGGGGATGGTCAAAACAGCTGAATTTCCATTTTTTTGACTGTTTGTGTACTGGTTGTTGACATTTTTGTTGACTGGGAAAAGCCTTTAAATATCAGCTTTTTCAGCATATTTCTTAACTGTCAACAAAGATATTTAAAAAAGAAAATATTATTTAGAGTAGGGATGACTTGGATAAAGAGATTATTTTATTAAAAGTTTCAAGTGCCTTGTTGACATTGACGGAGAGACAGAATTCCAGATCGGGATACCGTCCCGGCTGGGATAATAACTGTCCTCTCTCTGTCGGGCAAATGAATAGAATACTGGCAGGCAATTTGGAAGATCAGTCTGCCACCCTGCCCGCCGGTAAATCACAGAAAGGAGAAGCTTATGGGACAGGTTCTGAATCCGAAAACGGAAAACAATACATTTACAAAAAGGATTGGGCAGACAACTTATGTTGTCCGATTCCATTACAGTGAGAACGCAAGAGAGACGATGCAGGAGAAAATCAACCGGATGCTGGTGAATGAAGTTAACCGTTCGGACTTCATGGAAACAGAGGAAAAAATGGCTGAGTAACTTAATGGTTGTAACAACAAAGAACGTTTTCATCAGTATTTTAGCTGTTTTACCCCTGATTTGACACGAAAAAGTGCCTTTTTTGATGAAAAAACTATTGACATTTTGTTTCAGGAAAGACTGCAAAGTCTATTTTGATCTCGGTTGGTGTCCGTCTGGCAGCTTTTAACTTGAAACAGATTGCCAATCTGACCTGTACAGACGAACTGGACTTATACAGTATCGGGGAGAAAAAAGTAGCACTGTTTTGCTGTATTCCGGATGCAGACACCAGCATGAATTATCTGGTCGGCATGATTTACAGTAATCTGTTTCAGACACTGTATTATGTGGCAGACCGGAAATACGGAGGAAGGCTTCCAATTCCGGTACACTGCATTATGGATGAATGGCCAAACGTAGCCTTGCCGGATGATTTTGACAAGATTCTGGCAACCATGCGTTCCAGAGGGATTTCCTGCAGTATCATCATCCAGAACATCGCACAGATGAAAGCCTTATTTAAAGACTCGTATGAGAGTCTGATCGGTAACTGCGATGAATTTTTATATCTGGGTGGAAATGAAAAAGAAGGACATAAGTATGTCTCGGAATTATTGGGAAAAGAGACATTGGATACCAATACCTACGGACAGACAAAAGGGCGTAGTGGCAGCTATTCGGTGAATTATCAGCAGACTGGAAGGGAACTTTTAACACCGGATGAAATACGGCTTTTAGATAACCGCAAAGCGATTTTGTTTATTCGTGGGGAGCGTCCGATCATGGACGATAAATATGATTTAAAAAAGCATGTGAATTTCAGATACACAGAGGACGGTGGTGCATCGCCTTATGATTATGCGAAAACACCACTGGCTCACGACGACCTAAAGATTGACATTAACAGATTAGACGATTACGAACTGCTGTCTACCGAGGACATCCTTGGTGAATAGCAGTTTTTTGATGGATTGGAGTGATGTGTATTGAAGAAACTTCTCACAGGAGAAAAAAATAGAACAAAAAAGAATACAACTGAAAAAATGACAACCCCGATGCCGATGGGAAGAAAACAGAAAAAGTGGATGAGCCTTTATATGGCACTGGTACTGACCGTAACGGTCGGAGCAACGACCGCATTCGCAGCCGGAGATCCGCTGTCCGTTATCAATAACCTGTCTACTTTTATTTTTTCCCTGATTCGTGCAATCGGTTTGATTTTACTTGGGTTTGGCGTTGTGCAGGTTGGCCTGTCTTTAAAAAGCCATGATCCAAGCCAGAGAGCCAATGGATTTCTGACACTGGCCGGAGGGGTAATTATTACGTTCGCTAAAGAAATCCTCGATCTGATTATGGCGTAAGCCTCTTTGAAAAAGTATATCAGGAAACAGCAGGAGTGCCGGAAGGTACTCCTGCATTCAAAAATATGTTCAGGGAGGTGAGAGTTTTTGAGTGATAACTGGATTGTACAGAATCTAAACTCAGCACTATCCACATGGAGTGAAAAGATGGCAGAACTGTGGACGCTGCTGACTGAAAATCCGGCAACTTTTAAAGGCGGTGGTATCTGGCGGATTATGGTAAATATCAATGATGCACTGACAGCCATTGCCTATGGATTACTGGTGTTATTTTTTGCAGCCGGAATCATAAAGACGTGTGGCAGTTTTACAGATCTGAAAAAGCCGGAACATGTATTGAAAGCATTTATCCGGTTTGCACTTGCTCAGGGAGCAATCACGTATGGAATGGAACTTATGCAGGCATTGTTTTCCATTGTGCAGGGAATCGTGACAACCGTAATGAGCGGCTCCAGTATGGCAGGAAGCGTGACAGAACTGCCAACGGAGATTGTAGATAAGATCGAGAGTGTGGGAATGCTGGAATCCATTCCATTGTGGATTGTCACACTGCTTGGCAGTCTGCTGATCACCGTATTGTCATTTGTGATGATCCTGACAGTGTATGGCAGAATGTTCAAAATCTATATGTATACGGCAATCGCCCCGATCCCGATTTCCTCGTTTGCAGGAGAACCCACGCAGTCAATCGGAAAGAACTTTATCCGTTCTTATATAGGCGTGTGTCTGGAAGGGGCAATTATCGCACTGGCGTGTATTATCTTTTCTGCTTATGCGGCAAGTCCTCCGGCAGTCGGAGATACGGAGCTGAGTGCAGTTACAATCGTGTGGAACTATGTAGGAGAACTGGTATTCAATTTACTGGTGCTGGTTGGAGCAATTAAGGCATCTGACCGTATCGTCAGAGAAATGATGGGACTTGGAGGTTAAAAATATGGATACAAAGAAAACATTAAGATATAACTGGGAATTCGGACGTGAGACAGTAGCGATAAGAGTGAACTCTTATCGGAACAATGGAAATTTATATGTAGGACTCTGCCATAAGGAAGGGAGAGAATGGGAAGATTTTGGAGATGTAACCATTAATCTGCCCTATCAGTTCTTAGAGCCAAATGAGGCTTTTATAACAGGAGATTTCACCAAGGATATGCTTCATTTTATCAAGGAACATAAACTTGGAAAAGTGTTGAATGAAACAGGAAGATCAGGATATGCAACCTATCAGAAGGTTGCGTTTGATCTAGCAAGACTTGCGGAATTTGATCCGGAAGGCGTTGCGGAACACTGTAGATTTGCCGGGATAGAAGTACCGAAAGAAAAACCACAGAAAACGAAGAAACAAAACAGGGGAGAGGAACGATAATTTATGGAAGTAAAGATGAACAAAGAAATCAGGGACTATCAGGAATCCATGTTTATGGGACTGGACCTGAGACAATGTGTGTGTTCTGTTCTTGCGATTCTTACAGCAATCGGAATTTACTTTGGAATGCGTGATATTACCGGACAGGAAATAACCGGATGGCTGTGTGTGCTTGGTGCTGCTCCATTTGCTGCCTGTGGCTTCTTCAAATATCATGGTATGACAGCCGAACAGTTTTTATGGGCAGTGATCAAATCCGAATTGCTGTATCCGAAGAAACTGGTGTTTCAGTCGGAAGATATCTACTACTCCTGCATGCAGGAGACCATCTCGCTGGGAGAAAAGAATCAAAAGGATGGAGCGGAAATCATAAAAGAGCGGGAGCAAAAAGCAGAAGCAAAACAGAGAAAGAAACGCAAGGGAAGGAGTGATGCCTTTGATTAAAACCTTAAGTCAGGCACTTCGGATGGATAAGGAACGCTTCAAAGTTCCGAAATCCGTTCAACAGGCAATTCCCATCCAGCGAATCTGGGCGGATGGAATTTTTCAACAGGGAACGAAATTCTCAAAAACATATCGTTTTACAGATATCAACTATTATATTGCGAGTAAGGACAATAAGACAGAAATGTTTCTGGATTATTCTGAACTCTTAAATTCACTGGATTCCGGCATTTCTGCCAAAATTACCATCAATAACCGGAGAATCAATAAAGAAGAATTTGAAAAATCAATCCTGCTTCCAATGAAGGAAGATGGACTGGACCACTATCGGGAAGAATACAACGAAATGCTCCTGTCTAAGATTACAGGAACAAACAACAGCATCTATCAGGAACGGTATCTGACCGTCAGTGTACATAAAAGATCGATTGATGATGCAAGAACCTATTTTGCACGTATCGGAACAGACATCGTAACACATCTGGCAAAGTTATCGTCCACAGCAGAAGGACTGGACGCAGAGAGCCGGCTCCAGATTTTTAGGGATTTCTTCAAGGGAGATGTCCCACAGGCATTCCCATTTGATCTGAAACAATTTGCCAAGAAGGGAACAAGTTTCAAGGACTGGATGTGTCCGGATTCTATGGAATTTGAACGGGACCATTTTAAAATCGGTGACAGGTACGGAAGAGTCCTGTATATGCAGGATTATGCAAACTATATCAAAGATGACATGATTTCAGAACTGTGTGACTTCAGCCGGAATCTGATGTTGTCGATTGACATCCTGCCAGTCCCTACGGATGAAGCAGTAAGGGAAATCCAGAACCGACTGCTTGGTGTGGAAACCAACGTGACCAACTGGCAGAGAAGGCAGAACGCAAACAATAACTTTTCAGCTATCGTCCCATACGATATGGAGTTGCAGAGGAAAGAAACGAAAGAAATGCTGGATGATCTGACAACCAGAGACCAGCGGATGATGTTTGGAATTCTGACGATGGTACATCTGGCAGACAGTAAAAAGCAACTGGATTCCGATACAGAACTGCTCCTGTCGGTGGCAAGAAAGCATCTGTGCCAGATGTCAACATTAAAGTGGCAGCAAGTGGACGGACTCAATACAGTGCTTCCTTACGGACTGCGAAAGCTCAATGCGCTGCGTACACTGACAACGGAATCAACGGCTGTTTTAATCCCGTTCCATACACAGGAAATCCTGCAGCCGGGAGGTATCTATTATGGGCAGAATGCAGTCAGCAAGAACCTTCTGGTAGCCGACCGGAAGAAACTGATGAATGGAAACAGTTTCCGGTTGGGCGTCAGTGGATCAGGAAAGAGCTTTTCGGCAAAAGAAGAGATTGTGCATCTGGCATTGAGTACCGATGACGATATCCTGATTCTTGATCCGGAGTCCGAATTCACAAAATTAGTAGAGGCTCTTGGTGGACAGGTTGTAAAAGTATCTGCGACATCAGACAATCACCTGAATGCAATGGATATGGACGCAGCCTACGGCAATGAAAAGAATCCACTGATTGAAAAATCGGAGTTTATCCTGTCTGTGTTCGAACAGTTGGTTGGAGCAGGAAATCTGTCAGCAAAAGAAAAGTCAATCCTGGATCGCTGTGCTGCAGATGTGTACCGGGATTATATCCGAAGTGGTTATACCGGAGAAGTTCCGACATTGAAAGATATGTACCGACAGCTGATGTTACAGCCGGAAGAAGAGGCAAGAGGACTGGCATTATCATCCGAACTTTTTATCAATGGAAGCCTGAACACCTTTGCACAGCCGACCAATGTGAATAAGAAGAACAGGATCATGGATTATGATATCCGGGAACTGGGGGAACAGCTGATGCCACTGGGAATGCTGGTTACCTTAGACAGTATTTTCAATAGGGTAATTCAGAACTGGAAAGAAGGAAAAACTACATGGATATTTGCCGATGAGTTTTATTTGTTATTTCGCTATGAATACAGTGCAAATTTCTTCTACCGACTGTACAAGAGAATCAGAAAATACAATGGATTCGTGACAGGTTTAACCCAAAATGTTGAGGAACTTCTGAAATCGGACACTGCAAGACTGATGTTGGCAAACAGTGAGTTTTTGATTCTTTTGAATCAGGCAAGTACAGACAGGGAAGAACTGGCAACTCTTTTGAATATTTCCGAAAACCAACTGTCCTATATTACAAATGTATCGGTCGGCAGTGGTCTGATCCGTTGCTCTGGGAATATCGTACCATTTGAGAATACATTCCCAAAGAATACAGACCTTTATAAACTAATGACAACAAAACCGGGAGAATCATAATGAAGAAAAAAGAAGAAGTAACGATAACTTTTTATGCTGCAGAGTGCGGTGAGTTCCATGATTTAGGAGAATATACAAAATGCAGAACGCTGGAAGAGGCATATAAAAAGTACCAGAAGTATTGTAGAACATCTGCCAATATGTGTCCGGCTATTGAGTTTTCTATCCATGATCCAGAATCAATTTATTCAGACATGGAATATCCATTACCGTTGTCATCAAAAGACAGGGGGGATTTGGAACTTGTGCCATATTACAACGAGCATCCACTGGTAAATGAAGCAATCAGACAGTTGGAAAAGTTACAGAAACAGCAGGAAAAAAAGAAACATCGGGATGTTGCCCGATGAGATAAGAGACACGGAAAGAGGGTGACCGGATGAAAGATATCAAGGAACGGGTAAGGGATAAGAATCCGAAGATTCGAAATCCGGCTGCCCGGCTTCCGAAAGAACTGGTACGCTCGGCTGTACTGGAAGCAAAAGAAAAGCCAAGGGAACTACATGAGAAAAGCAGTGGTCAGTCAGACTCTCCAACACAGTATGGCATTGAAAAAATAGAATCCGTACAGTACAGGGCGGCGAGTGTGGCAGGAAAAACAATAGGGAAAACCACATATCGAGGTGGGAAAAAACTTGCCGGAGTGACCTACAGGAAGATAAAGGAAAGAAAACGCAGACAGGAAGAAGCGAAAGCTGCCGAAGAAGCAATGGAGCAGGGGGCAGAAAGCGGAAAGAAATTGATCAAGCTGAAACCGGAGCAGGCAGCACTTGCCAAGGAAAACGGTAAACGGCAGGTAAAAGCAGCACCGAGAGTGGTAAAAGTATCTGGTCTGTCTCAAGAAAAAATCAAGACACAGGCATCCATACAGACACAGCAGGTGGAAAAGAGCCTTCAGGCGATGCAGAAAGCAAGAGCAGTCCAGATGGCAAGAAAATCAGCACAGGCATCGACAGAAAGTGGAAAAGCAGTCCTTCAGGTAACGGGAAAAGGCTCAAAGTTATCCGTAAAGGGAATTACAGCAGTGATTCAAAAAGGGGTAGTAGCTCTTGAAAAAATGGGAAAATGGATTGCTGCCGGAGGCGGTGCATTTCTTCTGGTATTTATTCTGATTGCAGGAATCATTGCAGGAGCAGCCTTCAGCAGTAGTTCGGAAAACTCCGAATCTCTAAGTGATGAGGTGCTGGCTTATACTTCGGTGATACAGCAGTACGCATCCCAATATGGCATTCCGGAATATGTGTCTGCGATACAGGCGATTATGATGCAGGAATCCGGGGGAAGAGGAACAGATCCGATGCAGTGTTCGGAAAGTCCGTACAATACAAGGTTTTCACACAGCCCTGGTTCTATTACCGATCCGAATTATTCGATAGAGGTGGGAGTACAGACCTTTGCAGACTGTATCAGTCAGGCAGGATGTAGCAGCCCACAGGATATGGACAAGTTAAAACTTGCATGGCAGGGATATAACTATGGAAACGGGTACATAGGATGGGCGTTGCAAAGAGGCGGATACACAGAAGCTAATGCTTTACAATTTTCACAGGAGCAGGCAGCTTCGCATGGATGGAGCAGCTATGGAGATCCCGAATACGTTCCCCATGTGATGCGGTATTATTCCGGTGGCAGCCTGTTTGCTGGTTTGTTTGGAAGTCAGCAGATTGTATCGGTAGCAATGGGGCAGATCGGGAACAGTGGCGGCCAGAAGTTCTGGAGCTGGTATGGATTCGACAGCAGGGTAGAATGGTGTGCCTGTTTTGTAAGTTGGTGTGCGGATCAGAGTGGTCTGATAGAGAGTGGGAATGTTCCAAAATTCTCCTTATGCAGTGATGGTGTTACCTGGTTTCAGGGAAAGAATAAATGGCAGAGCGGTGGAACAACCCCATTAGCCGGAATGATTATTTTCTTCGATTGGGATCACGATGGAACATCAGACCACGTAGGAATTGTAGAAAAATGCGAAGGTGGACGAGTGTACACAATAGAAGGAAACTCCAGTGATCAGGTACGGCAGAGAAACTATGCAGTAGATTATGGAGCTATTATGGGGTATGGGAGGAGTTGGTAAAAAGTTATATGATTGTTAATGTGTTTGAAAAGTAGAAAATAAAATATCATTAAAGGAGAAATATTCATTAGTAAAACAAAAGTAGGATTAACCTTAAAGAAAATGTGGATTAATCCTACTTTTTAATCGATACAATGTAAAATAATATTATGCTGGTAACCAATCAGTCAGCCATTTTTCATAAGTAATTGACCATAGTCTTCGTTGCTTTTTGCCCTTATATGTACGATACTTCCAAGTGACTTGTTCTACTCTGGCATTAGATATACTTTGAGAAGAATAATTATTTGAAAGAGTATCGGCAAATACAGGCATCGTATATGCTTGTAGCAGAAATGCACTACCTAGGATACACGGACACACCTTTAAAATAAATTTTTTGATTTTTTTCAGTTGCATAATTATTGACTCCTTTCTATAATTTCATATTTTGAATATTTTGGTGTTTTGATATCAGTTGAATTTAATGTTTTTGAAAATTTTCCATTAACATATAATTCATATTGGTCATCTGATACATGTAAGATTAAAGTTGGTGTATTTGTAGTATCTACAGTTTCAGCTGGTTGCAATATTATAAAATAAGAACCTATAAATAATAAAAGAGATAAGACATAATAACAAAATATCAGTTTTTTATTTCGGTGATTATTATCTAAAATTATTTCAAATCGTTGTCGAGTTAACGAATAAGCAGAATAATTTACAAAAGAAGCTGTCATATAATTGTGGGAATTTGAAATTATAGAGGCTCTTTTTTGTTTTAATACCTTTAACAAAGTTTCAAGGTAATAAGTCTGTTGTTGTTTTGAATAGCGTTCTATTAACTTGGCATCACATCTCAGTTCTAACATTTGGTCAATATCTTTACGCAAAATATACATAAGAGGATTCCACCAAAATATTGCAGAGATCAAAAGTAACAAGACTTTAATAAAAGTATCATGCAGTTTTATATGTTCTATTTCATGTGCTAAAATAAACTTCCATTCTTCGGAAGAAAGGGAAAAATCGGGAACATACAAATGGCATGTACGAAATCCCCAAACTTTTGGAATATCTATGGTGGTAGATACCTTTATAATAATTTTGCGGTTAGAATATTGAGAAATCAAATTCTCTATAACAGGGAGATTGATGGATTCTAGTTTGTTTAATTTGTGAATTTCAAATAAAGAAATAAATAAATAGTAAAATCCAAATAAAAAAAATCCCAATAACCAAATGATCAATAATACCTGATATAAAGTAAAATTATTAAAAAGTTGTAAAGTAAAAAATGGTTTAAAAAAACAGTAAATTTTATGTATATTAATAATTTGGGCATAATATAAATCTATGGGAAAAAGTAGTCTTAAAAAAGCTAATAGTGTTGAGAGTAAAAGTAAATTGATACTATACTTTGCAATAAAAGCTGTATTTTTTCGTTTCATAATTATAATTATTGAAGCAATATTAAATAAAATTAAACTGCTGATAATAGAAAAAATACTTATATTTAAATGTCCCATAATACTATTTCCTTAATTTGATTAATTCTTCTAATGCATCTAATTCTTCATTTGTAAAAACATTTTCTTGTATCAATTGAGAAAATATCTTGTAAGGTTGAGACTTTTGCGAAATATTAAGCAAGAGATCAGAAAAGTAGGAAAGTCCCTTTTGTGTAGGAGCGAAGGTTCTTCCGAAGCCTTTTCCGGTTCGGATAAAACCAGCCTCATGAATAGCTCCTTTTTCCAATAAGCTATTCAACAGTATGTGAATGGAACCATCTTTCCAACATTTATCCTTAGGTGCATGTTCTAAAATACCTGATTTAGATAATGGAGTATCACTATCTAACAATATTTCTAAAATATTTTCTTCACTTTTGGTTAAGTCCATATAAATATCCCCTTTTTTGTTTGACTTTTTAATTAAGTATAATCTTTTTTTAATAGAAATACAATAAAAACAATGAATAAAAATATAAAAAAGGATTAATGAAAATATTATAGCATAATAAAAAGTTGACTTTCCAATAAAAAATATATATAATTTTAACAATGATAAACGGATAAAATGAAAAAAAATATACAAAAAGGAGAATGTGGAATGAAAAAGTATTTGATGGGAACGTGGGTTGAGGGATGGAGAGAAGCAAAGGCTCAAAATCTTACATTTATTGTGACGGAAGATTGTAATTTAAGATGTAAATATTGTTATGTAACACATAAGTCAAGCAATGCAAGAATGACTTTTGAAACTGCAAAAAAATTTATCGATTATATTTTTAAAATAAAAAGAAATGAACAACATGCAGTGATTCTAGATTTTATAGGAGGAGAGCCCTTTTTGGAAATAGATCTGATTGATCAAATATGTGATTACTTTAAAATTAAGGCGTTTGAATTAAATGATGAATGGTATTGGAATTATAGAATTAATGTGTGCACGAATGGCGTTAATTATAATGCCGAGAAAATACAAAATTTTATAAAGAAAAATCATATGAAGTTATCAGTAACTATTTCTATTGATGGAATAAAAGAGAAACATGATATGCAAAGGGTATTTCCAGATGGAAGAGGATCTTATGATGCGGTAATGAAAAATGTTCCTTTATGGCTAAATGAGTTTGTAGGAAGTACTAAAGTTACGTTTTCTAGTGACGATTTGAAATATTTAAAGGATAGTATTATTCATTTATGGAATATAGGAATAAATGAAGTGGCAGCCAATGTTGTATTTGAAGATGTATGGAAGGAAAATGACGATATAATTTTTGAACAACAATTGAAACAGTTAGCAGATTACGTAATAGAAAATGAATTATATGATAAATATCAATGCACATTGTTTGTTGATAGTATTGGCTTCCCGGAAACAGAAGATTCACTAAATCAGACAAGCTGTGGAGCTGGAATAATGTTAGCATTGGGAGTTGACGGAAAAATATATCCATGTCAAAGATATTATCCTGATTCGTTAAATAAGAGAGAAGGCTATGTTTTGGGAGATATAGAGCATGGTTTAGATAAAAATAGATTAAGAGTTTTTGGAACTGTAGCAAAAAAATATCAATGTTCTGAAAAATGTCAAAAATGTGAAGTGGCTTCGGGATGTATGTATTGTCAAGCTTTTAGTTATGATGATGCAGATACAGACACAAACTTTCAAAGAGCTACATATATATGTAAAATGCATAAAGCGAGAGTTAGGGCCAATAATTATTATTTTGCAAAATTAAGAAATATTAAGGGAATTAGAGCCGAAAGAGGAGAATTTGAAAAGAATATGTACTTTATCCTTGGAGATAATTATATTTCGTATTGCTCATATTTAAATGAAGCTAACAAACAAAAAACTATGAGTGAAAATATTATAAAAAAGGGATTAGAATATTGTCATAATAACTTTTATAAACCAATATTTGTGCATTTTAAAGGAGAACGCTTCGTAAGACAAGCGGAATATGATTCATATGAAATTTTACATATTGTACCAAGCGATTTTTGTATGAATAATGAAATATATCCAAATGAAGATTACATAATAGTAGTTTCACCGAAAAATATTTTGGACTTAGAAAAATGGAATGGAAAATGTAAGAATGTAATCTTTAATATATGCGAAGAAGAAATGGAAAACTTATCGCAGTATATTACTAAGTGCTATGAATATACGGATAGAATAAACTTAAATATACAAAATATTACATCGAAATTTAATTATTTTTTATATAAAAAGGAATTGAAAAGGATTGCTGACTTTATCATTGAAGAAAATATAAATAATGGAAAAGAAAAAGAAATAAATGTTCTTACAGATATATTGTGGTTAGAAGAGCATGAAGGATGTAAGGCCGGTGAAAAGAATTTAACATATGCACCAGATGGAAAGCTTTACATTTGTCCAGCGTATTATTCTCAAGGGATGGAAGAAATTGGTGATGTAGGGTCAGTAAACATATTAAATCAGCAATTATATTCTGTGAAATATTTTCCTATATGCCAAAATTGTGATACTTATCAATGTGAAAGATGTGTGTATATAAATAAGTTATATACCGGAGAAGTGAATGTATCCCCGGAATTCCAATGTAAAAAAGCGCATATAGAAAGAATGATTTCGCTTTATATACAAAGCGAAATTGAAAAGTCAGGGGAAGTATTACATCATCTAGATAAGATAGAGTATCTTGATCCATATAGTTGTTTGAAGCATAATTCAGAGTTAATTGGTATGAGTGTAGGAGATGATTTGAATGAATAAAACAATTGAAATATTAGAGATAGAAAAGGAAAAGTTTTATGATTTGTTTGAAAAGAGAAACGCATTAATAAATTTAGAAAAAATTATAGATTCTTCGAATGTTCTTTATAGAAGGTTAAGAATAAATCTAATAGAGACAACGAAAGCAGAAGAAAGATGGTGGAATGAGATTGCTGAAAAATATAATTTAAAATTGGAAAATGAAAAATGGATAATCAATTTTAAAGATAATACCCTATTTAGGGAATAGAAACTATACATTAGTTTTCTATTATAAATAACAATAGAATAATAGGCATTTAAGAAAGGAGAATCATTATGAGTAAATATGGAAGTAAAGTTAAAAAGAATGCAAGCAGTTTATCAGCAAGGGGTTGTTTGTTATGTGGTAGTAAATGCTCAAGTGGATGTGGTACGGCATGTAGAGATGGCTGTAGTGTAGGGTGTTCATACGGATATAGAGGGGCAACTACAAGTATAGAACAAGGAAAATAATAATGAAATAAGAAGATAATAAAGCGCCTATTATTCTATTGTGTAAGGATGGGAAAAATGAAAAGGATTGTTTGGAAAAATTTTTTTTATAATCAAAGTAGTTTTTGGACTTTTTTTATAAGTATTATGAGTACATGTGGCTTATTAATGGCAATGATATATATTCAAAAAGCTACATCCAATATCAAGAGAGTAGAAACAAAAATATTAGAGTTTCAATATAGAAGTGAAATATTAAGTTTTCTCAAAATGATTTTTGTGATTTTATTTTTGATTTCGATAATTACAGTAGTATATTCACTTAAATTTTATGTAAGATTAAGGGTACAAGATTATGGAATATATATACTTTTGGGAATGCATAGAAAAGAATTGCAGAAATTGATATTAATGGAATATATTTGGGGGTTTATAAGCTCTGGAATTGCTGGTTTCGGAATAGGAACTATTTTTATTATACTAGAAAAGGTTACATTATCAAAGTTAATAGGAAATACATTGATTCGGAATATCGCTATGGGGAAAATATATTTTTATACTTTAATATTGTATATGATATTCATTTTATGTGTTGTGATTTCCATTCAAATTGTATTAGATGGGAAAAATCTGTCGGAAATATTAAAAACTAATATAAAAAGCGATAAAAAAATATCTAAAAAAAATACAGAGGCGTTATTTATAATAGGTATTATGATGTCCTTAATAAGTATAATGTTGGTATATAGAAGCCCGGCAATGGTTCCAATAGCTTTAATAATATTGGTGGCTGGAGGGCTTCTTTGCGTAATCAATGGATTAAATATAATTTTGTACAAAAAAAATAAAAAATTTCAATATAAAAATTTCTTTTATTGGAAAGAGGTTGACTATAAAAATAAAAAGAAAAAAACGAGCATTATTTGTCTAATGACATTTGGAATAATTATTATCTGTAGCACATTTTTTTTACTTCGAGGGACATTAGGAAAAAGACTTATGCCAAATGATTTTTTATGTATTGCTGAAAATGAGGATAAAGGAAAACCAATGATTCGAGAACTAGAAAGGAAATTTAATGCAAATTGTGAATCTTTCCCTTTTATATGGGTTAATGATTATAGTGGCGATACAAGAGTTGGCATGGCTGTAAGTGATTATAATCGTTTATGCAAAAAAAAGGAAAAACTTAAATCAAATGAGAGCATAAATGTCTGGCGAAAAGAAGGACCAGAACCACAATATAAAAAAATAGAAAAGCAACTATATTTAGGGGAGTGTTTAAATTCTTTAGATAAAGAGGTTGAATATACAACGGAATTACAAGTTGTTAAATGTGAAAAGACAGAAATATTGGGATTTTCATTCACAGGTATAACTGTATTATCAGATGAGTTTTTTGAGAATATTAGAGAAAAAAGAAAGTTTGATCAAGAAATGTATTTGATAAAGACGAATCGGCAGAATATTCATAAAGCAACCAAAGTGGTAAAAAAATTCAAAATAGAAAATTATATACAAGAGGCATTTTGCAAGGAAGAATTCGAAAAAATGGATAGGAATGAAAATACGGTTTCAAGAATTGCAATATGTATATTAACAGTAGGATTAATAACGGCTGGCATGGTCTTGATTTGGATTAATCTATACTCTGAAATAGAATATAATAAGGAAAGAATTCTTTTTTTAAATTTCTTTGGAATGAAAAATAAAATGATAAAACAAATTTTAAGAATGGATTATTGTTGTACATTATATATGGCATTGTTTGGAAGTGTTCTTATGGCTTCAGGCTTTTGTAGTGCTTTTATCTTTGGATATTATGAGAACACCAATGTAAATGAAAGAAATATGATATTTATATTATTGGGAATTATAGTAAGTATATATATTGGAATAGAAGTAATCTTTATAAAAATAAGTGAAAAAATATATGAAAAAAAAGTTTTAAAAGAGATTAAAAGTTGAGTGCTTTCTATAAAAGTAGAGGAAATAAAAGATGAAAATATTAGAAATTGATAATTTGGTAAGAAACTATAAAATAGCAAAAATGGAAAAAGATAATCAGGATGTTAAAGTTTTAAAAGAGATTAGTTTTGATGTATGCGAAGGAGAATTTCTTGGGATTATGGGAAAATCAGGATGTGGGAAAACTACACTTCTTAAAACTTTAGGAATGATTGATAAACCAAGTGCTGGGAAAATATATTTTATGGGAGAAGATATTAGCGAATTGCAAGGAGATAAACTGGCTGATATCAGAAATTGTAAAATAGGTTTTGTTTTTCAAGATTTTTATTTGATGAATAGTTTATCTATAGAAGAAAATATTATGCTTCCAATGATTATAGGGAAAAAAGAAATACAGAGTATGCGTCATTTGGTAAAAGAGTATTCAGATCAATTTCAAATTAGTCATCTTTTAAAGAAAAAACCATATGAATTATCTGGTGGAGAAAAGCAAAGAGTTGCTATTAGTAGAGCCTTAATTAACAATCCGGATTTAATTTTAGCTGATGAACCGACAGGAAATTTAGATTCAAAATCGGGAAAAATAGTAATTGATGCATTAAATAAAATATCTAAAGAGTATCATAAAACGATTGTTATGGTAACACATGATCCACAAATGGCAAGTTATTGTGACCGTATTATTTTGTTAAAAGATGGAAAAATTCTTGAAGAAATTAAAAAAGAAAAAAGCAGAGAAGAGTTTTATCAAGTCATAGTTTCGAAAATGGTGGAATTGTAAGTATGAATAAAGAAATATATCGAAAATATTTCAAAAAAAATAGGAAAGGAGTTATGTTATTAATACTAACGATAGGAATAGGAACTGTTGTAAGTGGAATAAATCCATATATATATGGAAAAATTGTAGATAGTATATCGGAAAAAAACACTTTTTTTTTAAAAAAATGGCTGCTGCTTTTAGGAATTGTATTAATAGCAACGTTGATTTTGGAGATTGTTGAATCAATGCTTGGGAATTGGCTGACTAATACGACTGAAAATCAAATAAAATCTGAATTGTTAGAGCGCATTGTAAGCATAAAATGTTACAAATTGGATGTATATGAAGAAGGAGAATTATTTAACAAAATAGAATTTGATGCGGAAAATATTGTTAGTTACTACGTAGAATGTATGACAAGTATTTTGATGATTGTTTTTAATTTGGGTATTTCAGTGTATTTTATTTTAAATATTTCAAAAAATTTAGCTCTTATAACATTTATAACGATGCCTATATTATATAGTGTTAATATTATATTTCGCAAAAAAGTTTATTTAGTAAATCACAGGATAAGAAAATTTACAGATAAGTATTACAGCTTTTTGGAGGGTACTTTATCTGAGGTGATTCCAATAAAAATTTTTTGCTTGGAAAGTGATATGGCACAACGATATAAGGAATATTTAAATGAGAAGCTACGTTTGATTTTGAAGAGTGTAGCTCTTTCTAAAGGAATAGGGGTTATAAGAGATGGATTTGGGGATATAATTAATGTTATAATTTTACTTGTAGCAGGTATATCAATTATTGCAGGGAATATGACTATTGGTATGTTAGTTTCATTTAGTTCATATATGGAGAAATTCTTTGAAGCAATTTCAAAGCTTATGGAACTGAATTTAAATAAACAAGAGGTTATTGTATGTTTTGAACGAATTAAAGAAATATTGAATTTAGAACAAGAATTGAATAAGGGAAGGAGGTTAGAGAGACCTATTCAGAAAATAGAATTTAATCAAGTAGAATTTGGATATAGTGATAAATTGGTATTAAAAAAAATAGATTTGTCAATTGATAAATTGGGGTTATATTCAGTGGTAGGAAGCAACGGGTGTGGGAAAAGTACAATATTCAAGTTATTAGAATATTTTTATGAATGTAATGATGGGAAAATTGAAATTAATCAAATGGACATAAATAAGTATTCTGTAATGGATTTAAGAAAGCATATAATTTATATGGCAAAAAAACCATTTTTTTTACAGGGGACAATTATGGATAATTTGAAATTGGGTCAGAATGAAATATCGGATTTGGAAGTAATAGATGCATGTAAAAAAGTGGGAATACATAATGATATACAGAATTTAGAAAAAGGATATTATGAATTAATAGAACAGGGGGGAGAAAATTTTTCGAGCGGTCAAAAACAGAAACTTGGTTTTGCGAGAGTTTTGCTGAGAAAAGCAGATGTCGTTCTTTTAGATGAAGTTACATCGGATTTGGATGGAGAAGCAGAAAGACAAGTCTGTAATCAGATAGAGGAGATTGCTAAGAAGGCAATTGTATTAAATATAGCTCATAAGCCTGAAAGTATAAGAAGAAGTAAAAAAGTCTTTTTTATTCAAGGGGGGAAAATAATCGCAGAAGGAACACATAAAATGTTGATGGAGAATTGTGAGGATTATAAAAAAATATTTACTTGTGATATGTAGATATAAAAATATATGTTACTGTTCACAGGCAATGTCATTTACTTAAGAAGGTAATTCGTAAAAACATATTCAACAACTTTTTTGACCGGCTATACTCAGGAGGTGAGTTATGACTACACAAACCAGTCTTGTAGCGGAACAGGTTAGGCTCAACAGTGGGCAGAACAGGTGCGGGATTGTAAGAATCGTCCAAGAGGAATGGACGTTGAAACATGGTGTGCTCAAAACAATATTACAAAAGCCAATTACTATTATCGACTCCGGCGTGTTCGAAAAGCATGCTTAGATCAATTGCAGACAGAACAATCAGATTTTATCGAACTGCCAATGACATCAGAAAAAAACATATCTGCAGATACTGAAAATGTTTCGGATTCCGTTCCGGCAATCCGTATTAAAACGAAAGAAGGAGTCTCTTTTGAAGTATTTTCGAATGTTTCTACTGAAGTATTGAAATATCTCATAGAGGTGGTCATTCATGCTGAATGATGCAAACGCTTCCGGATTCAAAAAAGTTTATCTGGCAACCGGCTTTACCGATCTCAGATGCGGAATTGATGGATTAGCAAATATTATCCGCTTTCAATTTAAACTGGACCCTTATGACAAAAATACATTGTTTCTGTTCTGCGGACGGAGGAATGATAGAATCAAAGCATTACTTTGGGAAGGAGATGGATTCCTCCTAATGTATAAACGTCTGGATAACGGAGCATTCCGATGGCCCCGGTTAACGGATGAAGCAATGTCTATTACGGAAGACCAGTATCGTATGCTGATGCAGGGATTCGAAATTGTCGCAAGGAATCCCATTTCTGAATTAAAGGAAACTCCAAGCATGATGTAAGAATTATTGTGCAGAATGCTGAAAATAAAGACAGGAAAACAGCCGGATAAACAGGTACCCTACCATCCTGACCATTTTTAAGAATTGTACTGATGTTTTTCAAACTTGGGTTTGGAGTGTAGCTAAGCGCTTTAGCGCATGCGTTTTCCAAACGTTCTGTACCATAACGATCCGCAAGTTTCATCAGCGATGCGCAAGACTTATATCCCTGTTGCTCTACCTTATGCATAAACAAGAAATGTTTTATAACAAGGAGTGTGGAATGCCCCATGGCCTTTCCCCATTCAAGAAAACTTTCTGTGTTGTATTCCAGGAACTTCCTATGGTTTTCTGGCATATGCTCGGGTATGTAGATCGGTTCCGATGCATACAGTTTTCGTACATGGGATGCTATACGCTGACCATGATAAAAAACTTCGATGCTGTTCTCAGTCGAACGGATATCTACCTTTTTACCAATAAATTCATATGGCACAGAATACTTGCAATTTTCAAGAGACTGTAATTAATTGGACCTGTTGACAAACTACTTATATTCGCGATTTCTCACTTGTGAATTTAATCAA
>ERZ772884.761-NODE-761-length-22908-cov-163.039295_pt1 | contig 22908 bp, 18 predicted proteins | sample MGYA00580574_ERZ772884 | MGnify/ENA primary metagenome ERZ772884 (study PRJEB29015, sample SAMEA2737690) | human gut metagenome | biome: human gut; feature: human-associated habitat; material: faeces | place: China | collected 2012 ... | reverse complement strand
AGGCACGCCGCCAGCGTTCGTCCTGAGCCAGGATCAAACTCTCTAAAATTTGTATATTAAGCTTTCGCTTACTATCAATTTCAGAGCTTTAATCGCTCATTCCGAATACTAACGTATCCGTAATTTCTGATGCTTTGTTGTGTGCATCTCACTGTAATTTCTTTGAGTATTCTCAAAGTATTACGGGTTCCTTTATCTTTCTCGTTGTTTAATTTTCAAGGTCCTACGCACTTTTTGGAAAGTTTTTTGTCGGTTCTTACCGAACCTCTCTCAACAGTGCGTGAATTATTATATCACATTCATTTTCGCTTGTCAACACTTTTTTCAAAGTTTTTAAAAAGTTTTTTGAAATCTCTTTCATTACTTTTCAAAAGCTTTTTTCTGTGTTTTCAAACTTTTCTGTTGTTTGTGCTTTCCTCAAGCGACTTTGATATTATATCACTCATTTTTACAAATTGCAACCCCTTTTTTCAATTTTTTTCAAAAAATTTTAAATAATTTTTACTTTATCCTTATAAACTCAATATATAGTGTTTACATATATGGAATATACTATTTTTAGTCTGAAATAATACTCTCTTACATATATATCTAATAAAATCAAGTATCACGATTATTAACACGATTATTAAATTGAAAACTGATTTAATTTCAAAAATTACTTTTATCTTTAATAGTATATATGTAATCTTAAGATAAAGTCTTATATTGATAAATAACTGTATTACAGGCAATTACTTATTTCAACTGTATAGTTATATATCAGACAGACTTCGTACAAACTCAATATATTTCTTATGTGCTATATGGTAATAGTGCACAAAGCAACTCAAATCAATTTATATTGATTACACAAATTTTGTAAAAATTGTATAATTCATTTGATTTTTTAAAAAATTATGATATTATATATATGTATAGAGTAAGTAATACAAGTTACTTTTCCATACATTTCTTTGCACCGGAGGTTATGATATGAGCTGCAATAACATTATTACAATTACAAGACAGTACGGTTCAGGCGGTCACAACATAGGAAAGGCTCTTTCAGAACGCCTTGGCATTCCATTCTATGATAAGGAGCTTATATCTTTAGCAGCCAAAGAGAGCGGAATTAGTCCTGAAGTATTTGAAAATGTTGATGAGAAGGCTACAAACAGCCTTTTGTACTCTCTTTCATTAGGACTTTATAATTACGGTAACGGTTTTTCATCTATGGGTGATTTACCTGTTAATGACAAGCTCTACATTTTACAGCACAAGATTATCAAGCAGCTTGCCAATGAAGGTCCATGCGTATTCGTTGGCAGATGTGCGGATTATGTTTTGAAGGATCACCAAAACCTCGCTAAAATTTATATCTATGCTGATATTGATGTAAGAACTAAGAGGGCAGTCGAAAGACAAAGTATTGATCCCGCTCGTGCAAAGCAGGCAGTATTAAAAGCAGACAAAAACAGAGCAAACTACTACAGTTTCTATTCAGGAAAAAAGTGGGGCTTGGCAGATAACTATGATTTGTGCATTAACAGTACAGCTTTGTCTACCGAGCAGGCAGTTGACATTATTTGTGAATACTTAAATATTATTAACAAGTAATCCTGTATAATTCCTGCACTTCCTGAATATAATGGTATTGTTTACTATAATATAGGAGGTGTTTTTATGAGAATTATTGTAATGGATATTGATGATTTTATCTTTGGCAATGAAGAATGGCATCAGAGCGAAAGATAACCGTACTTTGTAAAATTGTAAATCGTGAATACGAATAAGATAAAAGTGATGGCTGAAATCAACCATCACTTTTTTGTTTGCCCCTGAAACGATACGAGGGCGTGCTATAATTATATCTATGATAAAAACGGAGATTTTATTCCCCGTTGCTGATAAATGAAAGCGGGTCTGCAAATTGTCCGTCTATCTTAACGGCAACATGAATATGATTTTTGTCGTGTACTTCACAAGGAACTGCACCTATTACACCGATTTTCTGTCCGTTTTCTACCGAATCGCCTTCTTTTACGGTTATTCCGTTTAATCCGCTGTAAATAACTACGGCATTTTCGGTTGCAATCTCTACCGTTTTTCCGTACAGTTTATCCTCGTCAACCTTTATTACCGCACCGCCTGTCATTGCGGTTACTTCATCGCCTATCTCACCCGCAAAATCCACTCCGAGATGCGATTTCCATACATTAAGACTTTTATAATACACTGTTTTCTCGCTGTATTCTCTTATAATGTTTTTCTGATTTAGCGGATAACTTAGAGTTAAATCGGTTGAAAGCATAGTTTGTAAGGCATTTCTTGTTGTGTCCTGCTCGGTAGGTTCGGTGTAAGGGGGAATTGTAACCGATATTGTAGGAACAGTTATTTCATTTGCAACTTTAGGAAATGTAGTTTCCTCTGCAATCTCCGTTATACCTGTCACCTGATTATTTACCTCCACTGCCGTGGTGGTGGGTTGCTCCGTAGGTTCTTTTGCTCCCGATATAGTATTATATGTTGAATACACTGCCATAGTTACGGCTATTAAGCAGATAGAAAGCGCAGTATAGAATCCTGCCTTTTCATATCTGCTCTTTTTCTTTCTGCTGTTATTTTCGCTCATAAATAGCACCTCCGTTGTTATTATTGGCTCTGCTGTAATAAATATACAATTATACAAAAATATTTTATTGTATAAATCTCCTACAACATTGAATATACTTGATTTTTTTGCTGAAATTTGGTACTATTAAAGAGTATTTGTGTTTAATAACAAAATAGAGGAGGAAAATATGAGTACAGCAAATATAATAGTTTTATGCTCCTTTGCGGCATATATGGTCATTATGATAATTATTGGCTTTGTATCGTCTAAGGGCACAAAGAACAACGAGGACTATTTCCTCGGCGGACGAAATCTTGGCGGCTGGACCGCTGCACTCTCTGCACAGGCTTCCGATATGAGCGGTTGGCTGCTTATGGGACTTCCGGGTTCGGTTTACCTTGCGGGAACAGGTGAGGTATGGATAGCAATCGGACTTTTGATCGGTACTATACTCAACTGGTACATTGTTTCGGCACGATTAAGAAAATATACAATCGTTGCAGGAAACTCACTTACAATTCCGAGCTTTTTCCAGAACCGTTACCGTGACGATAAGGGCGTAATAAAAATGGTATCCGCCATTATTATTGCAATATTCTTCACAGTATATACAGCTTCGGCATTCAGTTCGGGCGCAAAGCTTTTCGCTACACTTTTCGGCAACGCCGAAAACTACAACACTGTATATACAATCGGTCTTATAGTTGCTGTAATTGTAATTCTTGTTTATACATTTCTCGGCGGATTTAAGGCTGTTTGCTACACTGACTTTATACAGGGACTTTTAATGCTTGTTGCCATTATGGCGGTTCCGATAATCGCTTATGTAGCTCTTACATATAACAACAGTTTCTCACAGTCACTTATCGACAGCGGTGTAACAAACCCCGATAATTACCTTAACTTCTTAAAAAATGATGACGGTTCAAATGTTTCTGCCGTTTCCATTATTTCTAACCTTGCATGGGGACTCGGTTACTTTGGTATGCCACACATTCTTATAAGATTTATGGCGGTAAAAAGTGACTCTGAAATCAAAAAGTCAAGAAAAATTGCTATCGTATGGGTTATCATTTCACTTGCCGCATCTTGCCTTATCGGACTTGTTGCAAGAGGTTACCTTATTGAAAATCTTGACGCTACAGCAAGCGAAACAGTATTCATCAGACTTATTCAGCAGATCTTCTCCGATAACGGAATAATGATATTCATCGGCGGTATATTCCTTTGCGGTATTCTTGCCGCTATTATGTCAACAGCCGACAGCCAGCTCCTTGTTACCGCTTCTGCCGTATCAGAGGATATTTACAAAGGCGTTAAGAAAAGCGCTACAGAGAAAAGTGCTCTTAACATCGGTAAGGTTGCTGTAGTTGTTGTTGCAATTATCGGCTTTGTAATTGCCATTAATCCTAACTCAAGTATTATGGGACTTGTTTCTGACGCATGGGCAGGTTTTGGCTCTGCTTTCGGTCCGGTTGTACTTCTTGCGTTATTCTGGAAACGCTCAACACTTGCAGGTGCAATCAGCGGTATGGCAACAGGCGCACTTACAGTTATTGTATGGGACTATTTACCGCTCGTAAACGGTGTAACTCTTTACAAAGCAACAAATCTTTATTCTCTTGTTTTAGGTTTTGCACTTGCGCTTATCGTAAATATTATAGTTTCTCTTATAGCAAAGAAACCTTCAAAAGAAATTCAGGACGAGTTTGATTCAATCAAAAGCATTGAAATCTAAGATACAAAAACAGGTTGTCGCAATTAAGCGGCAACCTGTTTTTTGTTGATATTCAGTTGTTAAAGAATTTTATTACAAATTCACTGCCTTTATTAAGTTCAGACGATACACTTATGTATCCGCCTTGCTTTTCAATAATTGTCTTTGCAAGTGAAAGTCCTATACCCACACTGTCATCACTTGAATTTTTGCCCTTATAAAATCGTTCAAATATATGAGGCAAATCTTCTTTTGTAATACCGCTGCCGTTATCCTTTATGCTGATTTTTGTATAAAGTTTATTTTGGTCAGCGGCTATTTTTATGTTTCCGTTGTGCGAGTGTTCAATACAGTTTTTAATTATGTTCGTAATAGCCTCACAAAGCCATTTTCTGTCGCAGTTAAGAATTATGTCATTGCAGTCGGTTTCAAGTCTTACACCCAAAATTTCAGCCATTACAGCGGTATTTTTAATACATTCATCAACAATGCTTTTCACCTCAACCTGCTCATATCTGAATTTAACCGCCTCTGCGTCAAGTTTTGATAACTTAAGAAGACTTTGCACCAAAAAAGAAATAGTATTCGTGTTGTGCTTAATATCATTTAAAAATTCACGCCTGATTTCAAGCGGCATATCGTCATCATCTAAAATATTCTCCACCATAACAATTATTGAAGTGAGCGGAGTTTTGAGCTGATGTGATATATCCGACAATGATTTTTGCAGGTTTTCCTTGTCTTTCCTTGAATTTTCCGCCTGCTCTCTGAATTTTACGGTTGTACGGTAAATCTGATTATCAAGCAGAGAAAGCTCGTCCTCGCTGTTCTCGTCAATCTGCAATGAATAATCGCCAAGGTTAATGCGTTCAATCCGCTTTGCAATATCCATAGTCTGTTTCTTTTGAATTTTTAAATACCCTAAAAACAGAACCGCAAAAGCAAGTCCAAACGCTATACAAACAGATACCGAAAGAATCACATATTTGTATGAGCCTTGATTGTTGTACGAAACCCAATCCTTTTCGGGGTAAATTCCGTACTTATTTAAAAATTCCGAATTATCCGTATATTCGGTTTTATTATTAAGTATTTCGGCTACTTCTTTTTCGCTGACATCAGGGTATTTTTCAAACAGTATATTTACAAGCTGATTTATGGTATCGTTACTTGTTTTTCTTATATTCTCAAGACCGATAAAAGTAAAAACAGCTGATATTACACAAAATACAATTGTTACCGCAAGACCCGCACATACAAACTTTTGAGCATTTTTCATTCGCTGACCTCCGCAACCTGATACCCCATTCCCTTTACCGTTTTTATTATATCCGCATCAAGCTTTTTGCGTATTCTCTTGATATATACGGTAAGCGTATTGTCATTTACAAAGTTGCCCGATACATCCCATATTTTTTCAAATATAAGTTCTCTCGTTACCACCTTGCCGACATTCTGCATCAGCAATGACAGTAATTTGTATTCAAGTGCGGTAAGTTCAAGCTGTTTTCCGTTTTCAAACACCGCCGATTTATCCAAATCAAGCGTAACGCCCGATACTGTAATTATGTTCTTTTTACTGTTTTTATTCGCCACTCGCTTGATTCGTGCAATAAGTTCTCTTGTAGAAAAAGGCTTTGTTATGTAATCGTCCGCACCAAGTTCAAGTCCGTTTACTACACTGTCTTCATCATCAACAGCGGTAAGAAAAATTACAGGCAAATCGGAATATCTGCGAATTTTTTTAAACAAATCAAAGCCGTTTCCGTCGGGAAGCATTATATCAAGCACTGCTACATCATAATTAAAAGGTGCTTTTCGTACAGCCTCGTCTAAACTAAGACAGTATTCACAACTGTAGCCGTTCTGTGCAAATGCATACTCAAGTCCTTTTATTATGCTTTTGTTATCCTCAACAAGCAGTATCTTCATACTAACACTTCCCTTCTTTTGTGATTATATCACCCTGTAAGCCGATATGTCAAATATTATCGTTGCGTATGGTTTCAATTATATTCTGTTTATTCACTTTGCTGATAGAAATTTTCATAATAAGCCATACAACAAAGAATACGAACACTATGCTTATGAGTACAGCCATAGTCGGGAATGAATAGTCAAGCATAATGGTATTTCCCGTAGCCTTAAATATAGCATAACCTCCGAGCAATCCGAGCGGAACACCGATAAGCAAGGATTTTAAACCGTAGAACAAACTTTCAAGTCTTATCATTCTGTTAAATTCTTTCTTTGTCATACCGATAGACTTGAGCATCGCAAATTCCTTACTGCGCAAACGCATATTGGTATTGATTGTGTTAAATACATTTGTTATACCGATAAGTGAAATTACAATAATAAAACCGTAAGCAAAGATTGCAATAATAAGCACAATGGCATTCATCTGTTCTTTTTGCTCGTTAATATTAAAAACATCAAGATTTTCTATATCAAGATTATTTATATATTCTACCGTATTTACAGGGTCAGCCGAATCAATAACAATGACTCCTGTTGTATGGTCATTATCCTCGGCAAACAGCTTTTTAAAATAATCCTCACTTACAAGCACACTTCCCTCATTTAGGGTACTCATAATACTTGAAACTATAGACCCCGGCACTTCCTTATTAATTGTATCATATATAACAAGGTCAACAGACTTATAATCATCCGGATTATATACAAAATCAGGATCTGTTTTCTGAATTTCTTTAATATCATCCTCAGTATATGACGGGGTTCCGTTAGGATACAACTTTACAACAGTGTTCATAGGCAAGTCAAATTCCTTACCCTTGATAAGAATATTATCCGAATTGTAGTATTTAAAATCATTCGTAATAAGTGCTTTATCCTTGACATCATCATAATTATATCCAAGTGCGGTTACATACTCCTTAAAGCTCTTATTATCCACACCAAACACATACGCTAAATCACCGCCCGATAACTCTGCCGCTTTGGCATCCTCCGTATAATAATCGGTAAGCCCCACTATATTGCCATAATAATTTTCACAGGCTTTTATGCTTGAATTTATATCCGTATCAGCAATGATTCTTTTGTAAACATTTTCGTATTCATCATATGACAGCTTATCGTTTGCATGTACAGTAATATTGTAAGGCATATCCTTAAAGTGATCACCTGCAATTTTTAATCCGTACTCAATAAAGGTGGAAATTGAAATAAACATTGCAACTGTTATAATAATAGAAATCACAGTAGTGCGGTACTTCTTTTTACTGCGTTTAAGGTTTTTATAGGCAATTTCTCCGCCCACACCAAACAGCTTTTTAATAAATTTCGGTGATTTATAGCTTTTCTTTTTATTAATCTTAATGTCGTTGTTGCCTCTGATTGCGGTAATCGGAGCAATTCTTGAGGCTCTGAAAGCCGATGAAAGCGTAGAAAACAGAATAATAACCGCTGACATTACAGCAGAAATAACCGCTACCCACCATGGAACAGCATAAACAAATGAGATTCCGTTCAGCATATTTTCGAGCAATGCGTTCAAAATTACCACAAGCAGCGCAATTACACCTACGCCAAGCAAAATGCCTGCCGGAATACCGATTATGCCAAGCACAAAGCCCTCAAAAAGCACATTATGCCTTATCTGCTTTGATGTAGCACCGATTGAAGCAAGCATACCGTACAACTTTGTTTTTTCGGTAATTGAAATTGCAAAGCTGTTGCGGATAACAAAAATACTTGAAATTGCAATAATTACAATAATTATTACAGCTAATGATAAAAGCATTCTCATATACTCGTCACTTAGCGCAAAGCCTTTGTATCTCAGCAAATCTTTGTTTATACTCGCCTCATAAAAATCGCCGTTTTCAAGATAAACTTCAAAATCATTTTTTAAACTCTCAAAATCGTCACCCGTTAAATTTAAAATCTCACCGCTCGTTGTAATATAATCTTTTTCACCGTCTGATGTAAAGCTTATAAACAAATCATTTATATCGGCATTTTCTTCAGCTAAAGTGAAAGCGGAACTGCTCGCAGAATTGCTGTCTGCCGCAAAATATGATGAAGAAACCTTATTAAACACACCTACAACAGTGTAAGTCTTTTTATGAGTATCGACAAGTTTTTCCAAACCATTTTCGTCAATAAAATATTCGGTATCGTTTAACGGTATTTCCGCACCCGATACATAAACTCTTTTGCCCAAGTCAAGTGTAATTGTATCGCCTATTTTAAATTCCGCTCTGCTGTTCTCAATTACACTCTGCGAAAGCACAAGTTCGTTTCCGTTTTGCGGAAGTCTGCCCTCTTTAAGTGTAACATTAAAGCAGTCTGTAAATGATTTTTCGTTAAATGCAACCACATTTATGTACGGCTTTGTGTCAAATTTCGCCTGCGGCAGATATGCGCAACCGAGATTTTGTTTTATATAAATGTCCTTTACATTTCTGTTTGCCTGCGCATTGTCAATAATTCTTTTGTTTGCTCCTTTTACAAATAAATCATAATTACCCGTAATATTAATTTGTAAGTTTACCATTGTCTGTTGTGCGCTTGCCGCCATACCGGCAACAACCATAATCAAAGCGCACGAAAGCATAATACCGATAATCGTAACAATCGTACGGCTTTTATTCAACTTTAAATTTTTAACAGTAAGTTTATTCAGTATCTTCAAGCCTTACGCCTCCCTTAAAATTTTGCCGTCCTGAATTGTAATAATTCTGTCGGCTTCCTTTGCAATTTCAAGATTGTGCGTAATCATAATTATTGTCTGATTAAAGTCACGGTTAGACATTTTCAAAATACTCATAATTTCTTCTGTGGATTTTGAATCAAGGTTACCTGTCGGCTCGTCAGCAAGCAGAATAGCCGGATTATTTATTAAAGCTCTTGCAATCGAGGTTCTCTGTTGCTGACCGCCCGAAAGCTCGTTTGGCAGATGATTTCTTCTTTCAAAAAGTCCGAAAGACTTTAAAATCAAATCCATTCTCTCTTTGTCGGGTCTGTTACCGTCAAGGTCACACGGAAGAGAGATATTTTCTTCCACCGTAAGAATCGGAATAAGATTATAGAACTGATAAACAATGCCAATCTGTCTGCGTCTGAAAATAGCAAGTTTATCATTATTCATATTATTTATTTCGTTTCCGTCTATATAAATTTTGCCGCTTGTCGGTCTGTCAACACCGCCGAGCAAATGCAAAAGCGTTGATTTTCCGCTGCCGCTTGCGCCTACTATAGCAACAAATTCTCCCTTATTTACAGACAAAGAAATATTGTCAACCGCATTTACAATATTATCTCCCTCTCCGTAGGTTTTTACAAGATTTTCAACTTTGAGTATTTCCATAATAATTCCTCCAAATTTATTTTACAGGTTTATTATAAATACTCATAATGACGCTAAAGTGACTGCTAAATAATTTTTTTGTTTTTACAAAGCAATTTGCATATGCAGCTTATAGGTATGCACAAAAGCGTCCACAGCATACTGTAAAACGGGCAAATCTGTCCTTTAAAATTCAGCGTACAATTGCTGTAATCCCAGACATTAAGTTTAAATTTTACATTTACTATAAATCCGCATATTCCCTCCATAAGTGTGATAACGGCACCGCCTATAAGGCATTTGCTGCGTAAACACAGTTTTGGGAATTTTTTATATATTCTGAAAATTGTAAGAAAACAACTGCCGCCCGTAACCGCCATTGTCCAATGAGTTTTTCTGCGCCACAGTATTTCAAGCAAAGCATAAGCAACTCCGCCAATTGAAAACAGGATACAATCACATTTTAATCTCTTTAACAAAAAAATCACCGTTTTTATTATGTCCAAAAACGGTGATTTAAATTCTGATTATTAAATTTCCAATTCATTAACTATATTTTTCAGTTCATCAAGCGAATATAAGCAATTGATTGCCGACAGCATAGCATTGGCAGTAAGGTAAGACGGCATATCTAAGTGCTTTAACAAGGCTTTTCTTAATTTCTCGGAGTTTTCCCTGCCGGTAAGACCGAGCCTGTATAAGTCGGCTTTTGTTACCTCTTCTCTGTCTGCCTGTTCATCTTCACCGATTATTGTAGCTCCGCTTTTGCGAATTGCCTTGATAATCACATCATCGCTCACTCCCTCAACACCAAGAAAGCCCTCTTTTGAACCGTGCGCCTTACGCTTTTCCTTGCCGTTTATCTGCGGTATGTAGCAATGTTTTATCTTACTTTTGTCAACTGTACCACGCAAAAAATTTCTTATAACAAAACCTGCGGAATCGCTGTCAGTAAATACAAGTATTCCCCTCGTCTGTGCTATTTTGCGGATAAGCGATTGCTTTTCTTTATCCGAAAACACACGGAAACCGTTTGTTTCGATAATCGTTGTATCTACAAGATTTTTCAATTTTATTTTGTCATATCTGCCCTCAACTATTATTGCCTCTTTTATTTTCAGCAATTAAACTCTTCCCCTCTCAGCGGTCAGCAAAAGCTGTGCAATCAGTTTTTCAAAGAACACTCTGTCATTTACCGAAACACTTTTAAATTCGGTTTCCGCCTGCAAAAGCAAACTAAGCGATTTTCTTAAAGCCTGCGTAGAAACTCGCTTTGTTGCCCTTCTTGCATTATCAAGTACAAACGCTCTGTTTTTATAATTAAACTTACTCGCAACCTCCGTTTTTTGTACGCCGCTTTCATCAGCAACTCTGATTCTGTATGCGTCTATAAAAGCCTGCGATAAAATAAAAAGCATATCCGCCGTCTTTTCCTGCTGATAAAATAAGGTGTCAAGCGTATTAAAGGCTTTTTGTGCATTGCCGTTAAGCACAGCGTCCGAAAGCGCAAAAATCTTTGATTCAAGTGTAACCGTCGCAAGTTTTTCTATGTCTTCGTCAGAGATTTCCTCTCCCTTTGCATATGCGGAAATTTTATCTATCTCATTTTTCAGCATATTAAGGTCACGACCGCAAAGCGAAATAAGTTGTGTGGCATTTACCTGTGAAATGAATTTTCCGTTTGCATTCGCCCATTTTGCAATAAACTTAACAAGCTCGTTTTGAGTAAGAGTATTGAACTCGCAAACGATTCCGTTTTTATCGGCATATTTTTTTAATGCAGGCAAAACGGTTTTATTTTTAACAGGTTTTACAGACGGCAAAGAAACTATAAATACGCAACCGTCAGGCACCGCCTTGTATATATCTGCAAACCTTGCGTTATCATTTGCATTAAATTCATCGAAAGCCGCATCGCTTACGAGAACACAGTTAAATTCACTCATAAACGGAACTATTTGTACAGAGGCGGCAAGCTCGTCAAAATTAATGCTGTCACCAAATGAATGAAAATTAAACTCTGACGGTGTCTTACCTGCTACAGCCGTAACAAGCTTATCGGTATATTTTTTTACATACATTTGCTCTTCGCCGTAAATCAAATACACCTTTGCAAAATTTCTTTCTTTTATATGCTTGTCCATCTGTTTATCTGTTAGTACAGCCATATTTCCTCCGTCAATCAATAACAATCTGCAGATTTTTGTCCCGTACAAAAATCATATCTTCGCAATCTTTTGCGTTTGCATCGTCGGTATTCGTAATAATTCTTTTACCGCAAATATCTTGCAAATTATCTACGTCTTTATCGGTAATTATGTAATCTGCTTTTCTGTGTTTTTCCAAAATATCTTCTGCCTTGCAATTACCGTCAAGTAACAAAACAGCGGTGCTTTCGGTGCTGATATACTGGTACACACCGCTTTCCGTGCTTACTGCTTCATCTTTGGTTTCCGAATTTAAATTAAGCGTAAAACTTTTATTTACAGTAAAATATTTTACATTACCGTTATCTTCATTCTCACCTTTACTATCATATATCAAAACATCCGATTCGTCAAATTTTGTTTGGAAAATATCGGCATAAAACAAACTTCCGTCCGAATCCGAAGGCACAATCAAAAAATCAAGCAAAGTCGTATCTTCCATAATATCAGACACGGCATAATATACATTTGTTGCTTCTCCGCCGCAGCTGACAACCGAGCAATTTTTTCCACGCTTTACCGTAACCGTATTTCCTCCCGTTGCGTAAATATTAATGACGGTTGTATTTACATCAATTACGGAGTAAACCGCAAAACCGAGTGCAAGAACACACAGCGAAATAACAGCGCTCTTAACGGCATAGTTTGCTTTGTTTTTAACAAAATATCCGACAATCACCATAACCGCAATAAGAGCAAGCCAAATATAAAAATACGGTTTTCGTGCGTTTACCGAAGAAAACGGAATATCCGAAAATGTGCCGACAATAAAAATCACATACTTACTTAACTGCTCACATACAAAGGTAAGCGGATAAGCAATAATACTTACAATTCCAAAGCCGTAAAGAATCACCGCAAGCAACGCACAAGCTACAAGTACGCTTACCGCAGGCGAAAGTATAACGGAAAGCAAGATTGAAAATACCGATACTTTACCAAACATCAACACTGAAATCGGCATTGTCCATACAGTGGCAGAAACGGAAACCGCAAATAAGTTTACTGTAAATTCAACGGGCTTTTTAAGTCTTTTCAATTTTGCAAATTTGCCCATTATATAAACTGAAATTTTTCTTGCCCACAATATTATTCCAAGCGTTGCGGTAAAAGATAAAAGCATACCCACATCGGCAACAGCTGTAGGATTGGGTACGGTGAGAATTAAAGCCGCAATTCCGAGCGAATTGAGCGAATCGCCTTTGCGCATAAACATTTTTCCCGAATACACTACGGCAAGCATTACTCCCGCTCTTACAACAGACGGTGCAAATCCTGTTACCGCCATAAATGAAAATGCGCACATAAGCATTATCATCGAACGCAAAACTCTGTTTTTTATAATTTTCTTGATACACAAAAATACAAAACTGCTGATTATGGCAAGATGCATACCCGACACAACTATCAAAAAACTTACGCCGCAACGGGTAAAATCGTTCTGAATTTCTTGCGATAAAGCGGTTTTTTCTCCCAATAAAACCGCTCTGCACAGTGATGCGCAATCCTGCGACATATTTTGTTCAAAACTGTCCGCAAAATTTTCTCTTATCTTTACAGCTTGATAATACAGAGGCTTGTCATCGGTCTTTTTTACAATATAAGCAAAGTTTTTATTAACAGATGCCTGTAAAAACGCACCGTCAGCAATCATCTGACTTTTAGTACATTCTTTTAATGGCAAAACACAGCTTATTCTGTCAAATTCTTCAACATTTAATTCATTAATTGTTGAAAGACAGATTTTTCGTTTTTCGATTTTTCCGTTTATACTATCGGTTTCAATTAAATATCTGTAAGTATCGTACTGCACCGTGGGTTGCTCAAGTACAGTTGCCGTCACATATATTTCTCTTTCGGAATATTTATCTACAATCGGCTGTTTAACAAATATATTATATCCGCTGAAAATCGTACTTGCAAATGCTGCTGTCAAACAAAAGCCAAGCACCGTATGCCGTAAATTTCTATTTTTAAGTATAAAGAGCGAAACAATCGTTCCGATAAAACACACAGCGGTTAATATTGCCGCTGCTAAATCCGACTCTAAATAAAAAAGCGCCGCTTGCACAGAAAGATAAGTAATACCAATCAATGCAAACGGTCGTTTCATAAAATTCAATCCTTATTTATCAGTTTTATTTAAAAAACAGCGGCAATTCCTCAAGATAAATAATATCTTTTCTGCCTCTTGCGTCACCTTCGGCAAGCACAGCCGCTTTACCTACTATATTTCCGCCGGCCTTAGTAACAAGCTCTTCAATTGCCTCAAGGCTCTGACCTGTTGAAACAACATCATCAACAATCAAAACTCTTTTGCCCTTAATAAAGTTTGCGTCACCCTCGCCAAGATAAAGCTTTTGCTCATTCTCGGTTGTGATTGACTTAACATTTACTTCAATAGGGTTTCTCATATAAACCTTAACGCCTTTACGGGCAACAACATAATTTTTGCAGCCCTGTCTTGCCATTTCATAGCAAAGAGGAATACCTTTTGCCTCTGCCGTAACAACAACATCGTGTTCAGGGCAAATCTTTAACAGTTCTTTAGCAGATGCTTCGGTAATTTCAACATCGCCAAACATAATAAATGCCGCAATGTCAAGCTTATCACTTACAGGAAAAAGCTCAAGCTCACGCTCGTGACCTGCAATGGTAATTTTATATGTACCCATCGTACTCACCTCTTAAGCCATATTTTCAGCAAGCTTTTTGCCGCCAAGCAAATGGAAATGCAAGTGCTTTACCGACTGACAGCCGTCTTCACCGCAGTTATTAACAATACGGTAGCCGTTCTCAAGACCGAGTGACTTTGCAATCTCCGGAATTTTTGAGAATATGTAACCGACTATCTCACAGTTATCGGCAGTAATTTCATCAGCACAGCAGATATGCTGTTTCGGAACAATAAGAGTGTGAACAGGTGCTTGTGGATTTAAGTCCTTGAATGCAAGGATTTTATCATCCTCATAAACCTTTGTAGACGGAATAGAACCGTCAACTATTTTACAAAAAATACAGTCAGACATAATATTCGACCTTTCAATAAAATTATCCGTCATTATTTTACAACTTTTGCAAAAGTCCGTCAAGCGTTTGTCTTTTTCTTTGCGGTAATTTTCTTTTCTTCGCCACGCATAAGTCTTTTGATGTTATCCTTATGCTTAACAATAACAAATATACCGATAATCAATGCCGCAACCGTTGACAAGATAACATAGCCTAAAGAATATCCGTTCGGATAATCAAACAAGAATGTTGCAAGGAATGTAAATGGGCCGTAAAGTGCAGCCGCTGTTATGCTCGAAAGCGAAATGATTTTTGAACAAGTAAAAACAATAAGGAAAGCTGCGATAACCGCAATAAATACTCTCCAATCCTCGCTTGCTATAAGAGCGGCAGCGGTTACAACACCTTTACCGCCTTTAAAGTGGAAATAAACAGGATATGAATGTCCGAGTATTGCAAAAATACCGGCTATATACTTGCCGCAGTTGCCAAATTCATTTGAAAGAATCTGACTGTCTGCAGGAATAGTCGAGAAAATCAACCAGCCGATAATAACCGCAACCACACACTTAAGTGCGTCACATACGATTGTAAAAATTGCAGGCACTTTTCCTACGGAACGCATAACATTTGTAAATCCTGCATTACCGCTGCCCATTTCACGAATGTCTTTCTTACCGCCCGTTACAATCTTTGTAACTATAACGGCTGTATTCACACTGCCTAAAAGATAAGCTATAACGGCAGTAATTATAATTCTCCAACAATTATACGCTAAAAACGATAAATAAAAATTCATTACTTTTCGCCACGCTCCCTGATAATAATTCTGATTGGTGTGCCCTCAAGTCCGAATGCCTCTCTGATTCTGTTTTCAAGATAGCGCTGATAAGAAAAGTGGAATAATTGAGCGTTATTACAGAAGAAAATAAATGTCGGCGGCTTAACCGATGCCTGGGTAACATAAAAAATCTTTAATCTCTTGCCTTTATCCGACGGCGGCTGAACTCTTGTTGTAGCCTGTGCAAGCAATTCATTGAGCATACCTGTTGTAATTCTTCTTGCAGACTGCTCCGCACAGCTTACAATAAATTCAAACAACCTGTCAATACGCTGACCTGTCTTTGCAGAAATAAATACCTTAGGAGCATAAGACATAAATGCAAAGTCTGTATCAAGTTTTTTCCTGAACTCCTGCATTGTCTTGTCGTTTTTCTCAATTGCATCCCATTTATTTACCGCAAGAATACAAGCCTTGCCCGCCTCGTGAGCAAGTCCTGCTACCTTTGTATCCTGCTCGGTAACGCCTGCCTCTGCGTCAATCATAATAACGCATACATCACTGCGTTCAATAGCCATCTTTGCTCTGATAATACTGTACTTTTCAATATCATCATAAATTTTATTCTGACGACGAAGTCCTGCTGTATCGGTAAAGTTAAATTTACCGTACTTATTTTCAATCATTGTGTCAATGGTATCTCTTGTAGTACCCGCAATGTCAGAAACTATGCAGCGCTCCTCGTTTGTAATTTTATTAATGAGCGATGATTTACCTGCATTTGGCTTGCCTATAACAGCCACATTAATTACTGTGCCGTCATCCTCGCTGTCCTCTGTAAAATCAAGGTGTTCAAACACATTGTCAAGCAAATCGCCCGTGCCGTGTCCGTGAACAGATGAAACCTGAATAGGATCTCCGAGTCCGAGATTATAGAATTCATAAAATTCAGGAGTCGGTTCGCCGATTCCGTCACATTTATTTACACAAAGCACAATCGGCTTGTTTGATTTCATAAGCATCTGCGCAATATCCATATCTGTGGCAACCATACCTGTTTTGCCGTCCGTAACAAGGATAATTACATTTGCGGTATCAATGGCAAGTTGTGCCTGTCTGCGCATCTGCGACAAAATAATATCGTCGGATTTCGGTTCAATACCGCCTGTGTCAATTATAAACGCTTTTTTGCCGAGCCATTCAACCTCGCCGTAAATACGGTCACGGGTAACACCCGGTGTATCATCGACTATTGAAAGTCTTTGACCGATAAGTTTATTAAAAAGTGTAGATTTACCGACATTCGGTCTGCCTACAATCGCAATTACAGGTTTATTCATTCTTCTATCATTCCTTTACCGTAGTAACTTCTCTTACAAGTTCGTCACCGTTGTTATTTACAATTCCAAGAGAAATATTAAGCTCACGCTCAACATCTTCAACCGAAACATCATCAAGGAAAATGTCATTTTCAAATCTAAGCATAGATGACGGAATAAAAAGTTTGTCGCCAAGGTCTTTGTCTTTCAGCTGATCAATCAAGTCACCGCCTGTGACCAAACCCGACACATTAACTCCTCCGCCAAAAAAGTTATTTTTAATTGCAACAACATTTATCTCTATATTTGGAAATTTTGTTGCAATAATCTTCATCATATCTCTCAAATAAGGTGCAACAGCCTCGCCGCATGCCATAGTCACCTTATAATTCAATGCATCATTGTAGTCGCTGTCCTCCACAGCAAACTCAATTTCTTCTTTAAGACAGGCAATCATACCAATACCGTCTTCTACGGCGGGAAAGCCCTCATAAAAATCAGGATCGGGAATCGGTCTGTTAGCCTTTATATAAAATTCATCGCCGGCATAAAAAATTCTTCTGCCGTACTTTTTAACACATTCATCACCGAATTTTTCGATTATATCAAGCGTCTGTGCGGCAGTTTCTTGATTGTATTCCGTAAGCGGATATAATCCTTGACGGTATTTTGTAAGTCCTACAGGCACGACAGCGGTCATATTAACTCCAAGTTTTTCAAGATCGGTAAAAGTACGGATAAGTTCATCACCGTCATTTATACCGGGGCAAGCAACAATCTGACAGTTAAGACTGATTCCTGCCTTTGCAAAACTTTCAAGATGTCTTAACGCATCACCTGCAAAACGGTTATGCATCATCTTACAGCGCAGTTGTGGATTCGTGGTGTGAACCGACACATTTATCGGGCTGATGTGCATTTTTATGATTCTGTCAATTTCGTGCTGTGTAAGGTTTGTGAGCGTAATGTAATTACCAAACAAAAATGAAAGTCTGCTGTCATCGTCTTTAAAATAAAGTGATTCACGCATACCTTTAGGCAATTGGTCTATAAAACAGAAAATACACTTATTACGGCAACTCTTTTGCTCGTCCATCAGATAAGTTTCAAACTCAAGACCGATTTCCTCGTATTCACTTTTCACAATACGCACTGTTCTGATTTCGCCGTTTTTATCTTTAATCTCGAGTGTCAAATCTCTGTTTACCTGATAAAAACGGTAATCGAGGACATCTTCGATTATATTTCCGTTAATACTAAGCAGAATTTCACCGCTTTTAATTTTTGCTCTGTCTGCGTGACTGTTAGCAGTCACACCAAATATATTTACAGCCACGAACTCACCTCACACTTATTTTACACAAAAATCACGAAAAATTCAAGGTATCAGAGCAAAACAAAAGGGCGTACAGAATTCTGCCGCCCATAATGTTTGTACCGTAATTAGTTCTCGTTAGCTTTTACGATTACCTGTCTGCCGTTATACATACCGCAGTTGCCGCAAGCTCTGTGAGCTGCCTTGTACTCACCGCAGTTAGGGCAAATTACAAGTGTTGGAGCGTTGAGCTTCCAAACTGTTGAACGTCTTGAACTCTTTCTTGCGTGTGAAGTTTTTCTCTTTGGTACTGCCATTACAAAGACCTCCTTACAATAACATATATCAATCCATAAGTTGTTTAAGAATCTCGAGCCTTGGGTCAACCTGCTTTTTATCGCAATCGCATTCACCCTCATTAAGATTATGACCGCACTGACTGCACAGTCCTTTACAATCTTCTTTACAGAGGTTTTTCTGCGGAAGCGACAACAGCACATCAGAAATAACCGTTTCATCAAGGTCGAGTACAAAATCAGGTGTTTCAATATAGTCGTCGTTGCCGTCAGTTTCAAGAGTACGGGCAAGCTTATGAGTAAACTTGTACTTCATCTTCCTTGTAAATTCTTCTCCACATCTGTCGCAGCTGCGAACATAGTCAAAGCTGACAAGCAAAGTAAGGTCAACAAGTGATGCCCTGTTTCCTGCTGTTGCGGTAATATCAAGCGGTGTTTTGAATGGAAAAACGCCGTCAATGTCAATATTGCTTATATCCAGCTTATAGCTGATTGTTTTTTCTTCGCCTTCATTTTGAAAGACACTTTTAAGTTCAAAAAGCATAATTGCACCTCTTGACCGCATAAACGCATATTAAAACGCTATTGATTATTATACAAAAGTATTTGCGCTTTGTCAACCGATATTTACGATAAATTCTTCATAAATACGCTATTTTTTTAATTTTTTTCAAAATTATTATTTATAGGAATTATAAGTAAAATTCATTATCAATGCACAAAATACAAGTTATAAATTTAAGTAAATATCAGACATATTAAAATGAGTTTATAGTGTATTTTTTCTGTTCTAAATTTTGGTTAAACTTGATAAATTGGGTTTAGCGGAGCGTCGGTCGGGCATTTAAATTTAGCTAACGCTAAATTATCCTCCCAAAGGCAAAAAAGTTTACTCAATTTTTTCAAAAATTGCGGGTATGGGCAGCGCCCATAAAAATCTTCCGATATAACGATTTATCAAACGCAAACAGCCACGCTGTTTGCGTGCTTGCACATAGTTTGAAAAACAGGCGACAGCATTTTATAAAAGAAATAATTAACTTTTCATTATATATCGAATGGCTTTTTTGTTGCTATCGCATTTAAGGGCATTCGCCGTTGCGTTCAAGCCGCCAAACAGGGAGCTGTTTGGCTATCGTCAGATTGTGTAAGCGGAAAGTATTTGTGGGCTTTGCCCACACCCACAACCTTTGAAAAGGTTGACCAAACTTTTATAATTATTTGTTAAAACATTTTACAAACCATAATTTACACAATTTTTCTGAAATTTATTCTTAATCATAATATCAAAAATGGGCTGACCTGTCAGGTCAGCCCAAAGAAATCTAAATTATTACTAATTAAGATTAGAACATCTCTCTCTTGCGAATGACGAACATTACGCCTGTAGCAGAAACAAGAAGAGTAAGAATTACAACTGCGAGTGTAGCGTCACCTGTCTTAACTGTGCCGTTATCATTGTTAGTTGTGTTGTTGCCGTTATTAGCTGTATCAGCTGTGCCCGGCTTAACTGTTGCGCCTGTCGATGATGTAGCATCTTCAGTTGCAGGAGCTATTGTTGTTTCAGAAGCCTTAGTTGTCTCAGTAGCCTTTGTTGTTTCAGGAGCCTTTGTTGTTTCAGTAGCCTTTGTTGTCTCAGGAGCCTTAGTTGTTTCAGGAGCCTTTGTTGTCTCAGGAACTGTTGGCGCTACATATGTTGACTCTGTAAGAGTTGTATTAGCAACCTTAAGAACCGAAGGATCCTTAATTTCAGAATCAACTACGAACGAGTTCATTGTTGAAGCATCAACCTGCATTTTGTCGGGGTCAAGCTCGCCTGTTGTAAGAACTCTTACGTCAAGGTCGATAGTTGTTTCAACATTTTCAGGCTCACCGATTACATCAAATGTAACCTGTATAAATGGCTTCTTAGAGTCGATTGCGTAAAGACCAAGGTCAGAAGCGTTAGAATTGATTTTTCCCGGAAGGCTTGTATTAAAAACATAGCCGCTTGGAATCTGTGGCATAATGGCGAGTTTCTTGCCAGTAGCATCAAGGTTTGACTTGTTGTTATACTCAAGAACAGTGTTATCAAATTTTAAGTACCACTCAAGGTTTACGAGATCTCTGTCTGTGCCAAGGTAGTAAGTAACTGTAACCTGCTTTGTTGAGTTATCATACACAGCCTTAGCATCTGAGAAGACGTTTGACTTAGCATTTACTGTAAGAGCAGGCTTTGAAACAGGAGCAGGAGCTGTTGTAGCTTCCTCTGAAGCTGTTGTTTCAACTGCCTCTGTTGTAGCTACAGTTGAGTCAGGCTCTGTTGGTGTTGGTTTAACACCGTCCTCTTTATCCTTAAGTGCCTTTTCAAATGACATATACTCTGTGTTGTAAACAGCGCCGTCACCCTTTACAGGTGTGTAACCATATTCGCCGTTACCATAGTAGTAGTACCACTGACCACGGCATGTAAGCTTCTGGTTGAGTGGGTTCTCTTCAATTCTGTTTTCATCAATAACATAAATCATGTTATTAAAATTTCTGATACCTTCCGGATAAAGCTCGTTACTAGGATCGTCTTCATCAGTTTTAGGCCAGTAACCCCAAGCCTCTTCACCATCATCGTCTACACATGTAACATCTGATGTCTGAGCAGCCTTTGTGTACTGAGGAGCCTCTGGATCTGCACCGCCGTCAACATAGTTGTTGAAGATGAGCTTAGGAACATCCGTTGGAACATCAATACAGAAAATGTTTTCGTTCTCAGTTTCTTTAACCTTATACATATCCTGCCATGTTTCGCACAAATCTGTGCCTTCCCACCAGTAAGCACCTGTTGATGTTGTGAACTCATTTTCCCATCTCTGTGGCATATAGAAATAATATCTATATGTTTCAGTTCCCTCTGAAGGAACATAGTAACCATCGCTGTCTGTGTCAGCTGAAACGCTAACTGCTGCAACTGCTACCATTGAAGCAGAAAGAGCCATAGCCAACATAAGACTAATGATCTTCTTGGACATTAGAAATTTCCTCCTATAAAAATATGTTTCCGATATACTCGGTATGACAATTATATAATAATTTGCTCAAAAAATCAAGGCTTTTTCAAAAAAACAGGTCGATTATAGGGTGTAATAATAACCAAAAATCAGTTACAATTTTTAAACAATTTTTAATTTTGCAATAAACAGTCAAAACTGTTCGTCACTTTAAGTCATATCGTTGTCAATATTGTCACTATCAGTATTCAAACCGTTTTTCGTATTTTCTTTATGTCTGAAATACATAACTCCGCCGATTGCTCCGCCTATCAGCAGCAAGCCGCAAACGATTACAATCGTTGTAACCGATGCACCCGAACCCGATTTCTTCACATCAACATATTGCGTATTGCCTTGGTTATTTTGCGGCATCATTGTTGTTTTTTCGCCGATTACAGCTTTATGGTCCGTTTTTTCATCTGTATTATCATTTCCTTTACCGTCTAAATAATTAATAAAATTTCCCTGGTAAGTATTTATATATTTTTCCGCTTCTTCAACAATCGGTGTTTTTTCTGACACAACAGTTTCTCCGTCTAACTTAATATCATAGGTTATGGTATATGCAGTAAGAGTATTCATATCGCTGTCATACATTTCTTTAATAAAATATGTAACATTAGTATTTCCAGATTTTTTAACCTTAAAATTCATAGATACAAGCTGTGTACGGGATGAAAAGCTTGCATAATTTGATATATCAGAGAAATTAAAAGTCATATATCCGTCAAGATTTCCATTATAAATCACACCGTTCAAATTATCAAAATTAATAGAATCAGTGTCAATTTCAAGGTAATCTGTATCATAAAAAACATATGCCTGCATACCCATTACATCTTTTGATGCATCAGCAATATACATTGAATATGTAAATGTGTCCCCCACAGCAACAGAAGCAGCATCGTTAATTTTCACTTCTTCCGCCGCATTTGCATTTAGAGGTACAGCGCAAAGCATCATAAGTGCAGAACAACAAGCTAATGTAGTTTTAATTTTTTTAAACATAAAATCAATTCCTTATATATAATATATTTATTATATAATATTATAAACAAAATTTCAACGAACTTATATAAAATTTAATTTGAATTTTATGTGATAATTTTAAAAAAGAAATAAATCTATGTTGAGTTATATTTTAAACATAAGATAAACACCATAAATTGTGGTTGAGCAGAGTGTCGGTCGGGCATTGAAATTTAGCTAACGCTAAATTATCCTCCCAAAAGAAAAAAGTTTACTCAATTTTTTCAAAAATTGCGAGTTGGGACAGCGCCCATAAAATCTTCCGATATAACAATTTATCAGGCGCAAACAGCCACGCT
>ERZ772884.754-NODE-754-length-23011-cov-5.615090_pt1 | contig 23011 bp, 25 predicted proteins | sample MGYA00580574_ERZ772884 | MGnify/ENA primary metagenome ERZ772884 (study PRJEB29015, sample SAMEA2737690) | human gut metagenome | biome: human gut; feature: human-associated habitat; material: faeces | place: China | collected 2012 ... | reverse complement strand
ATCGGCATTGGGAAGAAACGCATTGCTATTTACTTTGTGGCACTAAGAAAGCCATGCCTCACCAATGTTTGTTGCTATCAGGCCAAGTACAACGTAGGGAATGGAGAGAATCAGAATGCGCTTGATTTCACGCCTGTTCATAGGTCGCGCTCCTGCTTCTTTTCATGCACTTTTTTGGGAACAGAGGCAACGAGATCTTTCATCTTTGCCAGCAACGCCAGCATACTGGGGCGCTCTGCTTTTCTGGCAGTTTCTGCACTGAATTCCTTAAATGCCGCTGTCAGCACATCGCTGTCACGGGCCTTGAAGAAAACCAGATAGCGCGGCAGTTTCATGGAACAATCCTTGGTAATGGCATAATCCACACCGTACTTATTGAGGATCTTCTTAAACCCGGCAATCTCCGTTTTCTCAATCTCAATATTGGTAGCGCCCTGATTCTGCCCAAGAAGCTGGCCAATGGTCTGCTCTCCAACGATATGCGTATCTCGGGCGACATCCTTTTTCGCCTTTACATTGCGGCGGTGATTCATATATGCCCGGAATGCATTCAAAAGTGATCTGGCGGTCAGCTTCGTTGTACTGATTGCCAGATTAACTGTCCTGTTTTCAACTTCCTCCTGCAAAATGGCCACCTCCTACTGAAACACCATCACCGTTCATTGCGGTCATGGCTATCCTTTTTTATCTCCGGCTTTTGCGTTTTCTCTCCCATGCGAACCATTTTGTCCGGAATGGGAAACGCCATTAGATGCCCGCCCAGCCGAAAGAAGGTTTCCGGCCGATGAAAAAGCGCCTCATAATGCCTGAGCTGTTCCGGGGTCAAAGACGCGAAGTTGTCTGTTCCCAGCCCGACAATCAGCATATTTCCCGCAGTAATGTCGTAGATCTCGCCCTCGTTGGTTCGCAGAGCGCGATTCAAAGGGAGCTGTTCCAGTTTTCCCTCCTCGTTGACGATGATTGCGGCCTTGTCCTCCCATGGATAAACGGTTTCGACCCAGCCGCCGACGGCTCTCTGCAAGGCTTCCAACCCCGGTTCAATTTCAATGGCCTTGGGATAGCATCCGGGTTCAACCAGAAGAACCGTTAGTTTTTCCTGCTGTTCCATCAGATTCCCCTCCTCAGTCCAGCTCAATGGCGGGGATGGCGTGCTCCCCACAATGGAGAATGGTACTTTTGTACACCATCAGGGTCTGAAGAATATGAATATCCTCTACTGTGATGGGGGCATCTTCGCCATTCGCGCCGGAGCGGAAAACAATGGAAGGGCCAATGAGATATCGCTTTTCGTCGGCCTCAATGACGGAGTATTCATAGGCACTGATTTTGAGGCCACCACCAGGGAAATCAATAACCAGGTCATCAATTCCGAAACAGGGTACGGCGGTAAAGCACTCCTCCAGATCCATAACGGTGACAGGCAGTTCCGGTGCCAGCATTGCATAATACATAGGGGGACTTGCAGTTTTATTGTTTTTCTTTGCCATAGTATTCTCCTATCTTGATAAGTTCTGCTGACGCCGTTTTTGCCATTGAGTCAGCAATTTGATAATGACATCGTGCATTTGCTTGGGGGTATATGACTTTGGGAAGAATTTTTTCAAGTCACTGCTGTCTATGGTGACTTTATCCAGATCGCCTTTCTTCTCCTCGGACATCATAGCGCACATCGTCTCGCGATCACAGCCGCCGTCCTGACTGAGCTTTTTCAGCCGCTGCGCCTGAGACAGGGACGGAGTGGACTGCCCGTATTCCATGGCATCCAGCAGGTTCGTTTGCTCATCAGCGGTGAGAAAAGACAGCTCCACGGCAGGGTTGAACGCAATCTTCTTTTCATCCACCATGTTCATAAGCTCTGGAATCAGGTTCGTCAGATTCACATACCGCTGCACCTGACGGGCGCTTTCCCCAGTTTGTTTAGCGATAATCTCACGGGTTTCCTTTCCATCCAACTTCCGGCCAACTTGGCCGGAAGTTAAGTCGGTGCGATACCCCTGACGCTTCATAGCATCCATCTTCATTTTATAGGCTTTTGCTCGCTCACTGGGCAGCATGGTCTCACGCTGTAAATTGCTGTCCACCATAACAATCACTGCGGTGTCATCGTCCATTTGCCGCACAATGACGGGCAACGTGTCCAGCCCAAGCAACTGGGCAGCATGAAGCCGTCGATGCCCGGAAACAATTTCATAGCCGCCCTCTGGGCGTGGGCGGGCAATGGCCGGTGACAGCACACCAAACTGGGAAATGCTTTCCACAGTCCGCTGCATTGCCTCATCATCCACAACACGAAAGGGATGGTTTTTGAATGGATGCAGCTCAGATAACGGAACATCCTGAACAGCTTCATTCTTCGTCGTCATTCGCGTCCTCCTTTGGGCACAGAATTTGTTTTGTAAGGATTCGCTTGTTGCTGCTTATAGCTCGTCTCCGGTCAGCACCCTGAAGCAGCACGGGCGTACACATTTCCAGGATACGGCTATAAATCCGGGCGTGGGCTACGTCATGGGCGCTCCCCAACTGTTTGGGCGTAAGGTTGGTGGTTACAATAAGCGGCAGATTGGATTTGTAACGTTCATCAATGACTGCATAGATCTGTTCCAATGTGTACTCAGAGCTCCGTTCGACACCTAAATCATCAATGACGAGAAGATCAAATTTGCTGAAGGAAGCAATATATTCACTGCGTTCCCCAAATTGGAGATCACCCATTCGGGTCAAGACACGAGGAAAGTTGGTCATCATAACAGTAACGCCTTGGCTGAGAAGTGCGTTCGCGGTGCAGGCGGCAAGGAAGGATTTGCCAGTGCCAACATCGCCCCAAAACAAAAGGCCAAGGTTTTTCTCCTTGACCTGCTCCCACTGATTTACATACCGCTTTGCCATCTGGACATAGGGGGTATCTTCTGCTGCTTGAAACGTCCAATTCAGGAAATGCGTATCCTGAATGCCTTTTGACCGGAGGTCAGCAATCTCCACTATACGCTGTAGGCTATCAAAATCCGATTCCATAGTTTACATCACCCCCTCACAGACTTTCGCTGCCATCATAAGCATAAATGCCGTGCTGATATCTATCGCTGGACTGCGCATCTTGCCGTGCCCAACTGCGGATTGTCGCCAAATGGTTTTCATAGCGCTTACCGGTTGAAGCCATATACTCTGAAAGGCGATTTATGCGGTGCTCCCAATCGGTAGGGAATTCTGATTTCAAGGCTTCAACTTCACTCTGAGACAGAGGGACATTTTCGTAAACTCCCGATAAAAATGGCAGTGTTTCCTCCCCTCTGTGATTCTTTAATTCAGTATTTCTTTTGTCAGTATTTAATTTGTCTTTCCTTAGTTCTGGCGTCTCCTCCGGACGCGGTTGAACCGGCGACGGCAAAGCCGTATTCGGGGGAACCGTATCCGGTTTTACCGGGTACGGCTTTTCCGGACACGGTGAATCCGAACATGATTTAGGCTGCTCAAAAATGACGTACTCGATGTGCTCCATCTTACCGGAGGCACCTCGTCTTTGTTTGCGCACCAGATAGCCGTTTTTTTCCAACTCCTGAAGCGCTGAAAGAATTCCATCCTTGCCTTCTCGGGAGATAGTGGCCAGCCCGCGGACCGAATAATTCCAGCTTTCCGGCAAACTTAACAGCATAGACAGCAGTCCCTTGGCTTTCAGAGACAGCGTTTTGTCCCGGAGATGGAAGTTACTCATTGTGGTGTAATTTGCATTCTTTTCAACGCGAAAAACAGGTATGGGCATCGCCTCCTTTCCAGATGTTGATGATGGTTACGCAGCGGTAAGAATCTTTCGGGACAGCCGCATAAACAGCATTTTGCCATTGGGGGTAATCAGCGTGTGGTGGGCAATCTGGCCGTAGCCATAGTAGAAGTCCTTGACGATGAACAGCCCCTTATTGGACTCTTTGGCATAGGGAACCAAATTACCATGGGCATCCCGGTACAGATACTTCTTCGCAAGCAGCCATGCCACAAATTTCCGCTCCGGGACCTGGATTTCTTTTGCTGTGGTACGGATATTGGTGCAGTCACCCGCAGTGATGAAGGAATCGAAATATTCGATCTTGGGTTTTGCCGCCTTCATTTCCCCCTCCAGCCACATCCTGGCTCCACGTTCTTTCAGCATATTAGAAGTGACCTTGTAGATAATATCCGGTGCGGCCATGATCTCGCTTATGAGATTGTCGGTCATATAACCGCCGTGTTTGCGGATGCAGGGCAGAACTTCCTCGAACACCCAATGCTCAAACTTTACGGCACTAGGCAGCTTGCTGTGGACAATGAGCCGGTATAGGTCGCCTTCAGGAATGTAGGAAAGCGTCTGGGGGCCTCCGGGTGTAAGGGTGTCGCGTTTCACGACACCCTTACAATGCCGCTGCAAGGCAGAACGGGGATTGGAATAGCCCAAAGCAGTTGCCGCATCGCTGGCACAGAACAGATATTTTCCATCTTCATTCAGAATCCGCATCTGTCCAAATTCGGGATTGTCGAATACCTCCAGGCTCCTGGTTTGCTTATCACTCATGTTGCTTCCTTTCAGTTCGGAACTATTCGGTGGCCCGATCACCGTGAAATGGCTTGCTTCCAGCTGGAAAGCAAAAGAGCGGTTCGACTGCCGAATTTTGTCCGGAAGTTAGAACCGCTCTATGTATGAGGATACACGACGAAATATGTGCTTGGCACAAAGGGTGTTGCATTTCACGATACTCTTTAGAAATTCAAGCCAAATTGGCCGACATTATTTTGGTCGTATGGGGAAATTTGGTCTGCTCCTTTGAGAATCCGAATACACGCACTTTTTGAATATAGTACACTTTCCACCGGAGACATTCGATCTTTTCACTGTTAAGAAATGGGTATGAGTTTACCTTGAAGATTCTTGGTCCCTCGCAGAATCGGGAAGATACTATATCTGGGTACTATCAAAGAGCCGCAAAAAAATCACCGGATTTCGTTTTCATCCGTGCGGCCTCCATTTTTTCATTTCTTAGAAATTGGAGCTTTCAGTATTTTACATTAATCCGCATAGTATAGACTTGTAACCGGGCAAGGGTTGATGATGCGCGTCGAATTTTTCTATTTTTAATAAAAACATTGATTGAAAAAGGGTGCTTCCGGAGATATAATAAGAAAAGAATCATTAAAATATTTGGGGTTCGATTTTAGATGGAAAGGATTGGGTCTGTAATGCCTATTACAGTAAATGTTGCAGGACAAGTCGGACAAATAAGGCTATCGCCAACAAAGGCATTGTGGCCGCTTTTTGAGACTGTCATTAATTCGATTCAATCACTCGAAGATAGCGATGTAACCGAGAAAAAGATTGTTATTGATGCTTTACGTCCAGAGCACATTCAACTTAAAACAGATGGGCAGGGTAATACAACAGAGGAGCCTGCCCATTTTGAGGCTTTTGTTGTGACCGACAATGGAAATGGATTCAATATTGAGAACTACACATCCTTTTTGGAAGCTTATTCTCAGTTCAAAGTGAAGAAGGGATGTAAAGGTATTGGACGATTCCTATGGCTAAAAGCATTTGATAATGTTGCTGTCAACAGCACCTATTTCGAAGATGAGCAGTGGCATCTCAGATCGTTTAATTTTTCCCTTTCCGGTGTGAACCCAGAACAGAATGACGAAGTTCTCGAAACGGAAGACGCTACGCAGCAGACAATCGTCAGCCTGAAAGGCTTCAAAAATCCATATCGTGATTCCGTGGCCTACTCTCTGGAGAGTTTAGCGAAAAAACTGATTGAGCATTGTCTACCATATTTTATCACTGGAAAGTGCCCTCAGATTGTCCTAAGAGATAATCGTGGCGAAAATTTCAACATTAATAGCTACTATGAGAGAACATATAAAGATTCTCTCCATCAGGACCCTATGGAACTGAAGGGAAAAAAGTATACGCTGTATCATATGCTCTTAACAGAGGGTGCGGAAAAGCACGAGCTTCATCTATGTGCGAATAGCCGCGAGGTTAAGTCATACGCTCTTTCGACTTATATTCCAGACATGAAGAAAAAGCTTTCCAATGGTGAGGACGCATATTACTATGTGGGTTATCTGGCTGGTAAATACTTGGACGAAGCAGTAAATACAGAGAGGTCTGATTTCGATTTTACGGACGGTCCAATGTTTGGTGATGCTAAAGAGTCGGAGATTGTAGATGTTGCAGTTGGGTATATCCGTGCCTACCTAAAAGATGAACTATCTAAGGCTGCAGATGAAAAGAAATCTCAGATTGATATTCTGGTTAAGACCAAGCGGCCACAATATCGTCTCCTCCTAAATCGGCATCCGGATGTCTACAGCAAAATTCCAGCAGGGCTGGCAGAAGATAAATTGGATCTAGAACTATATAAACACCAACAACAATGGGAACTTGACACTGTCAAGAAAAAGCACGATATTGAGGAAAAAGTCAAGCAAGATGCAACTTCTGATCCTAGCTTCCAAAAACTTTTTGATGAATACTGCGAGAGTATCACAGAGTTGAGTCGGGCAAGTTTGGCAGAGTATGTGGCGCGGAGGAAAGCAGTTATTGATCTTCTTGAACAAGCCTTGGATGCGGATGAAAACGGTAAATATAGCAAAGAATCTCGCATACACCGCATTATCTGTCCTATGCAAACTACATCAGATGAGATAAAACTTGATGATATGAATCTGTGGTTGATTGATGATAGGCTGGCATATCATCACTTCTTAGCATCGGACAAGAAAATTAACACGATTCCAGTCTTGGAAAATGACGTGGATAAACGTATGGATCTTGCCGTCTTTGATGCAGCATTATCTTATACTGCTGATCCTGACAACATCAATTCTATCACAATTGTAGAGTTAAAGCGGCCCCAGAGAGATGATGGTGATAATGACCCTGTGTGGCAGGTCTTAAAATATGTCCGGGATATTAGGGCTGGAAAGATAAAGAAAACAAACGGCCGAGGTTTTGGTGATGTAAGCCGAGTTTCTTTTTATTGCTATGTGATTGGCGATTTAACACAATCTATGAGAGATTCTGCAGAGAGTCGTGGCCTGACAGAAACGCAGGACAAGGAAGGATACTTTGGATTCAACCCAACATATGGCGCATATGTGGAAGTTATTTCTTATGATAAGTTGCTAAAGGATGCAAAACAGCGTAACAGTGCTTTATTTGATAAGTTGTTTGAACCAAAATCAAAGGAACTGGTGCATCCGGAGTTGGCAGGGTTACAACGGAACTGGTAGGTGTGATATGGGGATATTCAAAATTTTTTATTCATGGCAGTCGGATCTACCAGGGAGCAAAACCAGAAACTTTATTCGAGAATGTATCGATGAGGCAATAGATCTTGCACAAGAATCAGCGGCTGTTGAAGCAGAGAGAGACGAGGCAACCATAGGTACAACTGGTTCACCGAACATCGTAACCACCCTGCTTTCTAAGATTAATGATTGCGATTTGTTTGTTGCTGATTTGAGCCTATGCTTTATTGAGAATCAGAAAAAGGAAAAGAAAAGCCCGAATCCTAATGTACTGTTTGAACTTGGTTATGCCGTAAAAACCTTGGGGTGGGAGCGCGTTATTTGCCTCTGTAATACAGATTATGGAGACGAATATCCTTTCGATATCGCTCATAATAGGATTACTACTTTCTCATTGGAGGGCAAGAGCAAGAAGGAAGTTAAGGGTGATATAGCCAAAATAGTATTTTCCAATATCCGAGACATCAGGAAACAACCGCCGAGAGCGAAGTCAGGTGTAGCTACTCACATTATTGGATCATACGACTTTAAGAGTCGTAAGGTAATTAGTGCTCTGGTACCGATCGAAATAATTAAGCAGGAGAGTTTTGTCCTCCACAATGAAGAGCTTTTGAATGAGGCATATACGTTGCTCACGGAGATTCAGGAACTAACAAATCGAATAGAAGCGATTGGCACAGGAAAAGATAAATCTCAAACAGCATTTGCGAAACGGCTTGCGTCAACTGCCCAAATTCAGTATCAGCTTTCCGATGTCGTTCACGCAATGGCTGAATCCTATAGGTCATCTGAGACACCTGTTGTGTGGAAGGACGTAGAAGAGGATAAGGCACGAATTAAGCGTTGGCTTAGAACCGATGTTTCAGACGGGTTTTTTGGCTTGGGCGGACTGAAACAAGTGGTACAGTTTCTTGGTAATTCCGAGCTTAATGGTACAGATGACGAGAGAGCAAAGCATGAGAAGCTACAAACGCTCTCATACAAATTGCTACTACTTGATGTCAGGACAAATTATACAAGAACTTTTGCTGGAATGTATTTCATTCCTCTTGCAATCCAGAACATTTCTACAATGCAGGATGAGAATATCCATGTGCTTGTGAATATTGAAATCGGTGAAATCGTAGAACCAGATGAGCAGTTGATTTGTGAGGAATGCCAAGGGCTACAAGGTTATCTATGCAGGGATGACGACGACGAAAATGATATTGGTGTAATAGCCGAATTATTTATACTTCCAGAAGATGGTGTCATACATACTGAGAATGTACCAAATCAACCAGTGAAATATACGCCAAAGACACCTGTTTATAATGGGTATGGACTTTCACAACCGGACAAGACAGAAGATGATTATAGGCAAGAATTGGCAGAGTACATTGCATCATCCAGTGGGCACAGATACTATGAATTTGATGTAGAAAAATTACGGCCCAGCGAATGCAGGTGGCTTTGCTGTGGAATGCTAATTAGACCGATAAATGGTAAAATAATACTTAGTTATCAAATTCACTCAACATTTTCTGCGGGCGATTTGAATGGCAAGCTCGAGATAAAGGTAGATTGAAAAAGCGTAGTAATATGGTATTGCGTGGACTGCACATTCATATTGGTTATATGGGAAGCAATGCAATCCGCATCCACTGCGACAAGGTTTGGTATCCAGAGAGCCTGTACCTTCTGGCCATGGTTGACCATCTAAGCAGGACCAGCAGTATTACCATTTGCGAGGATTACGATGACATTCGGAAAACAAAGCTTGCGGCTGAGGTATACCCAGCTGGCATTATAGCCCTGTCTGGCAGTCAGATGAGCGATGTTCCAAAGCAGCAGGCGGCACAGAAAGCGATCCCAGAATTTTTGCGATTTAATATCGTAGAAAACGGAATCAGAGATGCCATTTGAATAGCTGGGAAAAGGGTGTCGCAAATCGCGACACCCTTCATGCGGTGTAAGAATGTTGGTTGGCACTACTGGCACTTTACCGAGGCTGTTTTTCCTCGAAAAGCAATTCCAATCTTGATAATGGAGTCGATGCCGACGCTTTGCAGTTCTGTATCGTATTTTCGATCTTCAATCTGATGAAGGGCTGTATCGGCCAGAGCGTCCAGACTTGCGTGTGGATCATTTGTATGCTTAAACTCAAAAAGGAAGCCTGGAATTCCGCGGACCTGCGGTGTCAGCTGAATGTCGAAGCGGCCCAGCCGGATTCTCGATTGGAGCGACACCCTTTAGAAAAGCCGGTCAAGTTGGCCGGAATTATTTTTTGCCATGGGGCAGTTTCGTCTGCTCGTTTAAAAATTCGTATACACACACCTTTGGGATGCGGTACACGTTCCCAACCCGGAAGCATTTGATCTGCCCACTGTTCAGAAGCTGGTACGCATTTGCCTTGCAGACACCAAGCATTTCCCGAAGCTGGGGGACGGTGACGATATCCGGGTACTCTTCAAAGAGCCGCGCGAAGTCCGTGGATTTCTTTTTCATCTGTGTGACCTCCTAATCAGGGAATTTGAGCTTTCAGAATCCGTCGGTAGTCCGCGTAGTGCGGACTAAGAACATAGTCTATGACGCATTCTTTAGGAATCAAATACTCCCCGCGGATCTTGAAGCTCTTTACGGTTTTGTTTTGAAGAAGCCGCTGTGCCTGAACATAACCTATGCCGCCAAGCATCTGACGGAAATCTTCAAAGCGAACCATGTCTCCGTAGTCCTTCCAATGGGTCTCATAGAACTTTCTGGTTTTCATTTTCTCCCTCCTTGAAACTGGTAGTGTTGGTGAGCATCCCTCCAAACATCCCTCCGAAGCGTCAAAAAACGTGACAAATTGGGTGCTTTAAGATTGTTGTGAGTTCGCCAAGAATGTATTGACTTTTGAAATATTTTTCGCTAAAATACAACCCGTATAAAGAAAAGACAAAGAAATTCTGAAGAATTCTGTGCATCTCTATACTCCCTGATGCAGGCGCATTCCGGATGGGGATTGGCACTTAAAATCCCCTGTGTCGAATGATGTACCGGTTCGAATAAAAGCAATCGTTGCATCTACAATAAGAATGAATATTATACAGATAGATAATCAAGGCAGATATTCCAAAAGAAATATCTGCCTTTGCTGTTGAAACTATTGAACACTAAAGTATAAAGCATGTGTAATGTATTGTTTTGGCGGAAAAATGTAGTATAATAGAATCAGGCATTGATGCAAATTATCATCAATGTGTTGCTCGTGGGGACAACCGAAATGAGTCATGAAATGAGAACTGGAAGTATGGAAAAGAAAGCCCCATTAGGGGGTCAAATCATGAAAGTGGTTGTTTAGAAATGATTCTTAACTGGATGAGGTGGCAGCTATGTCAAAAATCAATCAAATACAACAAGCGATACTATCTTTGGGTGGCGGTGCTTACCAGAAGCTGATGGACGCATATCTGCTGAAGAGGTATAAATTTGAGAATATTATGCCCCTTGGTTCTCATGTGGGCACAGACAAAACTACCAAGGGAGTGCCAGACTCTTTTGTACGATGCGAGAACGAGAAGTTTATTCTGATTTCCCATGGTACAGTGGGGAATCACTCCTTTGACAAGGTGAAGGCGGATATTCTGGCTTGTCTAAAGACTGAAAAAACAGGAATTGGTGTTGAGGATATTGAACAGATAATTTGTTGCCATACTTCAACAAACTTCACGCCTGGGCAGATTAAGGAACTGTGTTCCTTATTTTCCAATGTAGTTCTGATTGGCCTAGCCGAGGTGTCGTATGATTTACTGTATAAATACCAATTGATAGCCTTGGATCACTTGGGAATTGATATTGATACCCATCAAATCTTTGATGTTGATGATTTCATTGTGGAAGCAGCGAAAAACGCGTATTCCACAACGCTGGATATGCCACTTCTTTGCAGAGAAACGGAGTTAGACCAGTTGGTGCAGTACTTAGAACAAACACAAATTGTTTTGGTTTTTGGAGCCTCGGGAATCGGAAAAACTAGACTAGCAATCGAAGCTGCACGGCAATACTCACAAAGAAATGATGCTATAATAAAAGTAATTAAGTCCAACAACGAATCTATCTATGAAGATCTGAAGGCGACGTTCGGCGAAGAAAATGAATATATTGTCATTGTTGATGATGCTAATCAATTAGCGCAGCTAGATCTTTTACTAAGCATGGCGGTTGCCCCGAGCAGAAAGGGAAGAATGAAACTCCTATTAACTGTTAGGGACTATGCAAAAGAAAAGCTGTTACATAAGGTGCGAGAAGTGTGCTTGCCGGTTGAATACCAATTGTCAAAACTCTCTGACGAAAGTATAGAGAGAATTCTCTCTGAGAATCTGGGAATTACGAATCAGACTTTGCGTAAGCAGATTCAGATAATTGCCAAAGGTAATGCTCGCCTCGCTGTTATGGCTGGCGTATGTGCACTTCAAGGTAATCTGATCCAGGTACACAATGCGTTCGATATTTTCAATGACTATTATTCCGCAATAATTGAAGGTATGGAGCATAAGGAACTTTTTGTTGCATCTTTGGTTGCTTTGTTTGAGTCGTTTACACTTGAGCAATCAGAACTTCCACTGCAGCTTGCAATAGAACATGGAATTAGTGAAGGAGAATTTATCGAGCACTGCTACTCTTTGCATAAAAAGGAGGTTATTAGCCTCTATGAAAAACGTGCAGTACGTTTTGAAAATCAGAATCTGCGTGATTACCTGATATATTACATGTTTTTTAGAGCTAAAATGTTGGCACCGTCGGATGTCATTATATCTGCTTTTCCGTGCTATCGCAGTCAAGTTGTTTTTGCGTTTAATACGCTGATCCAGCTTTTCAATACGGAAGAGAACATCGAATATATTGAAAGTGAGATAAGAAAAGCATGGAGGACGATGCGAGACTGTTCGGCAGAAACGGTTGAAAAATTTGTTGAATCCTTTCTTGCCGTAATTCCTAACGAATCGCTGTTATATATTAAACAGGAGATTGATAAATTACCTTATGTACAAGAAAACCTAGCTTGTTTTGATTTCAAAGCGACAAGTCATCAGCACATAATTCACTCGAAATTAATAGAAATGCTTGCAAGATTTAAGCATACAGATCAGTTCAAAGAAGCTATCCAATTGGCAATTTATTTTTTCGAAAGAAACAATGAATACCCCATGGATTTTTACTTTTTATTTAAAGAGAAGTGGGGGTATAGTCATACTTCCTATAGAAATAATTATGAAAGTGAGAAAATCTTAGTTAACAAAGTGTTGGAGAATTTTCAACAAAAGAAAACGTTGGCCTCAGCACAGTGCTTGTGCTTTGCTGTTTCTAACTGCTTAGGATTTGCTTTTTCAACAACTGAACCCGCATCTAATAATTCGATTTCCTTTATTCGCTTCAGTCTTCCCGCATGCGAAGAAATATATGAATTGCGGAAGAAATGCATATACGCGCTGAGTGAATTACTTAAAATTACAGAGCATAGTAAATATGCCTATGTTATTTTGAAGGACAGTTTTGGACATGCGGCTGAGGGACCTGACCAGGATATATTGGAAAGAGACCTTGCCGCTCTTGAAGAGTATATTGCGCCATTGCTAACCGCAGAGAATTTTGATCATTGTATTCTTTTAAATCATATAGAGGAAGTCTGCGAAGAAAGCAATAAACCATATCCTTCTTCTTTCGAAAAATGTAGTAGTAACCAAGTTTATTCGGTATATCTAGCATTGAAGACAAATTATCACTTTAAGTTCAAGGACTATGATTTAGGCGAGCAGGAGCGAAAAAAAGAATTAGAACGAATATGTGAACAGGTTCCGGCAAGTTGTTTCCTGGACTTGTGGGCTGAATTGCATAGACTGATTAAGCATGGTAAAACGATTGCATGGGAAGTCACCACTGGAATTGAAGTGGTTTTTGAACTGCTACAAAATGAACCTGATAAGTTCATTGTTTGTGCAGAGGGATATATGCGGCAGGATACACCTGGTTGTATAGGCAGCAGTTCCATTGTAGACAATATGGTTAAATTATATGGCGTAATAGAAACTGAGAAAGTCGTTTCTGCTATCAAGTTTAAGATGCGTCCGCAATGGTTGGCAAGAATCTATGATCATGTGTTAGCTGACGAAGTCACTGAAGAATTGGAATGTAAACTTTTATCTCTCAAAACAATGCCCTCGGATGAAAGATATCCTATTTCGTTTGAAACAGCCATAAGAGTGAACGAAGTGCGGCCAGGATTTATTGTTGCATACTTGAAGATGCTTAATGAGGTTTCGCAGGAACAGCCTTGGTTCATGACATACTTTCTTAGACCGCTAGCGGGAGAAAGTAACGCTTTTATTTCTGAGTTTGTGACATCTTTTGCTGGCCATATGGATATACTTTATCAAGCGTACAGGTATGCAATTCGAGGTGAGGATTTCTTTGACTACCACGGTAATTTGTTTGGAAGGCTGATTGCTGAGGATTTTTCATTCATTGCCTGTGTAGTAGAAGAATTGCTGAACAACCGATCAAGGGCTACGCATGACGATCTAATGGATGTGCTATGGAAGCAAGATGCTTATTTGGAATGCATTACAGCCGCTTTTGAGACGCTGAGAAAACATCTGCCATATTCATATTCTGCAGAATACCTTGCTGAGAAGATGCTTAGTGAAGAGGATAAGGATGATGAGGTAAATAAAAAGAGAAGAGAATGGATTGAAACTTATATTGCGAAGAATTCCAAGAATCGTGATAGTATGAAATACTTGTTTGATATCATTCGCAACTGTCCATATAATCAGTTTTTAAGTGCGGTGTCATGTTTCTGCAGATGCAACCCAGACTATTCTGATTTTTGTGAAATACCGCTCTCACCTTCTTCTTTTTCATGGAGTGGAAGCGAAGTTCCGCTTATTGAAAAACAAATTACCTTCTTGACAGAACTTAGTGAAGCACTAAAAGGTTTCCAGTTTATAGAACATAGGGCCAGACTTTCTGAATGCATTCAGTGGAAACAAGAATATAAGCAACGAGTTCTAATGAAGGAATTCCTTGAAAAAGATGAATAGTCGTATACTGGATTTTATTAGTGGTGATGAATGGCCGCTTGGATGATTCTCTCTAACCGTCTATACTGAGCACGGTGCTATCCTAAAATGACACGATGCCCAATGCTTGCTCGATTGCAGCAGGCTTTGGGCATCGTTTACATTAGCGGCGGTGGAATGTGTCCAGAATCGAAAAACGGGCGCTGCAGAAGCTGCGGAAGGAATTGGAAGAGTGAGGGACGCTCTGGTTGAATTGCAAAGAGCTGACGGTGAGAGCATCCTCTCTGGACAAAGGGGGCAAAATAGGAGGATGCTGTGTGCTTTTTACGCTTTGAAACTGTGCGGGCGGGGAAGAATATCCGCTGCCCGGTCAAGGATGATTGATACTGAACTCCAATTAAAATCTTTAGAAAAGATTTTAATTGCCCGAAGGGCAAGGAGTTCATATGAGACTTGTTTTGTGATTTCTTTCCTTATAAATCACAAAACTGGCAGCGCCATTAGGCGATGCCTTCCTGATTAAAATCTTTGATTTTAATCAGGAAATAGTATCAGGTGCGCATTTCCTTTTTATCCAGCTCGCCCTCCTGCCATCCGGCACTTTTGCCGCAGACGGGGCAGGGGTCGCAGGCGCGGATACCCTCGTAGGTGTAACCACAGTTCAGGCAGCGCCAGCGGATCGGCTCCTGCTTTTCCGTCAGCTCGCCCTTGGTGAGCTGCTGCTCGAGAGACTGAAACTGGTTGTGGTGAACGCCCTCGATCCGGGCGATCTGCATCCACAGACGCGCCGCGTCGTTGTAGCCCTCCCGCCGCGCCATTTCCGCGAAGCCGGGGTAAACGTCGTCATGCTCGTCCTTTTCCCCGTTGGCGGCGAATGCCAGATTTTCCGCCGTTGTCCCCAGCTGAAAGGGATAGCCGGCGCTCAGGTCCACGTTTTCGGCGCAGCCGCCCAGACGTTTCAGCATTTCCAGGAATTCCTCCGCGTGGACGGCTTCGTTTGCCGCCGTTTCCTCAAAAATTCTCGCGATCCACTCAAAGTTCTCCTTCCGCGCCACCCCGGCGTAGACGGTGTAGCGTGTCCGCGCCTGAGATTCCCCGGCGAAGGAACGGACCAGATTCTTTCTGGTTTCCGAATTCAAAAAGTCCATAATCAGAAGCCCCTTTCTCTGGAAAGGATACCCTGTTTTGCGGTATAATATGCAAAGAAACGTCCCGGAACGGCAAGCTGTTCCGGGACAAACTATTTAACGATTACAGCAGATCCTTCACCAGAGACAGGGCAGCCTCGTCCGCCACCAGCGTGAAGTCGGGGTGCAGCTGGAGGATGGAGCCGGGCGCCTGAGGCTTGATGGGGCCAAAGAAGCAGTCCTTCACGGCCTGTGCCTTCTTTTCGCCGTTGACCACCAGCAGAACGCGCTTTGCCTTCATGATGGAACCGATGCCCATGGTGTAAGCGTGGGTGGGAACGTCGTCCCGGGAAGCAAAGAAGCGGGCGTTGGCGTCGATGGTGGAAGCGGTCAGAGCCACCTTGTTGGTACCCTTGACGAAAGCGTCCGAAGGCTCGTTGAAGCCGATGTGGCCGTTGGGGCCGAGGCCCAGCAGCTGGAGATCAGCGCCGCCGAAGGCGTCGATGACGGCATCGTACCGGGCGCACTCCGCTTCGGCGTCGGGGTTCATGCCGTTGGGGATGTTGCAGTTGGCCTGATCGATGTTCACATGGTCGAACAGGTTGGAGCGCATAAAGTAAGCATAGCTCTGGTCGTGATCCTTGGTCAGGCCCACGTACTCGTCCAGATTCACGGTTCTGACCTTGGAGAAGTCCAGATCGCCGGCTTCATACTTGGCGATCAGTTCCTTGTAAGTACCCACGGGGCTGCTGCCGGTTGCCAGACCCAGCACACAGTCGGGCTTCAGATAAATCTGTGCAGCGATAATATTGGCGGCCTTGCGGCTCACGTCGTTATAATCCTTGGCACGAATCAGTCTCATTGGTAAAGTTCCCCTTTCGTAATTGGCTGACGGTATTATACCATCCTTTTCATTTTCTGTACAGTGCTTTCGGGGATTTTAGTTTATTTTGGTAAATCCATTCGTATTTCCTGCCCCTGTTTCGTCTGGCCTTATTTTATATCGTAGATTTGGCACTATATTTATAGCCAGAACTTGCTATACTGTTTCCATACCAATTCGGGAGGTAATTCACCATGGAAAAGAAACATACCCTGACCACACGGAAAATCGTTTTCGCGGCGCTGATGGCGGCTTTAACCGTAGCCGGTTCCGCGCTTCGCGTCACCCTGCCTCTGGATATCGCGGGAACCACGTCTTTCCATCTGGGCAACATCATGTGCGCCCTCAGCGGCATTCTGCTTGGCCCATGGCTGGGCGGTCTGGCCTCCGGCCTCGGCTCCGCCATTTATGATATCATAAACCCGCTGTACATCTCCGAGTGCTGGATCACCTTCCTGACCAAGGGTGCTTACGGCCTTGTCGCAGGTCTCATCATCCGGGCGGGCGGAAAGAAATTCGGCTATGTCAAGGCGCTTCTCGCCACGCTGGCCGGAGCGTTGACCTACGCGGTGCTGTACCTTGCCAAGAGTTATTTCTACAGCGGTCTGCTCATCAAGGGTCTGACCCCCGACGCAGCGCTGCTTACCGTCGTCGCCAAACTCCCTGCCACTGCGTTCAATGCCGTGGTTGCCCTCGTCTTCGCCCCCATCCTCGCGGTCGCCATCCAGAAGGCGCTGGAGGAAAACCATCTGACGATGGAATAACGTCAAAATATGCGGGATGCAGAACTCTCTGCATCCCGTTTTTTATGGCTGCACCTTGGGATATTCTTCCCAGTCCAAATCCTGATAGGGATATACCCTGCCCCAGCCGCTTTCTGTCCGCTGAATGCTGCTCCTGTGACCGGACAGCAGCCGGACAATGTCGTAGACATTGATCCATATCTCCGAATTACATTCCTTCTGGCTCTCGTCGAATACCAGTTCCAGACCAAAATGCAGATGCACCGTCTCGATGTTGTTGACATTTTCCCGGTCGGAATAGCCGGTTCTGCCCATGAAGCCGATGACATCCCCCGCCTGCACCATGTCCCCCTCGGCAAGCCCCGGGGCAAAGGGCGTATCCTTCTGCAAATGGGCGTAATAATAGTAGCGGCGGCTGTCAAAGCTGCGGATGCCCACCCGCCAGCCGCCGTACCGGTTCCAGCCCATGGCCTCTACCACGCCGCCTTCCACCGCCACGACGGGCGTTCCCAGAGCGCCCATCAGGTCGTTACCCAGATGCTTTCGCCGGAATCCAAAGGAACGGGCCACGCCGAAGTCGTCGCAATGGCTGTAGCCGTACCCAGCCGCGATTGGCGAGAACGCTTTCAGGCCGTAGGTCGCCGCCCACTGCCCGTCCTTTTCGATGGCGTAGCTGCCAACAAGGCCGCCCAGAGCAGCCGTGTACGCCCGGTGGTAGTAGTCATAATATTTGTACAGGTCGCCCAGCAGCTGTTCCGGCTGTTTGTCCTTTTTCAAATCAGCAACTGCCTGCTTCACCGAAGCAAGAGCGCACTTTCCCCCGGTGCGGCAGGCCGCCAGCGCCAATATGTCAATCCACGAAATGTGCTTTTCCTGTTCAAAGGTCGCAATGTCCTGATCCAGCGCGTACCTCATGGACTCATAGGGCACGTTAAAATCCACCCACTTAATGGTCTCCGCCTGAACCGGCAGCACCAGCATGGGCAGGATCAATATGGACGCCAAAAGCCGCTTCATATTCTCACCTCTTGGGTTAGAATATGAAGCGGCCGATTTTTTATCAATGGAAATAAATGGACGTTACGTTAAATCCCGCACTACGTCCTTCGCCACCCGGTAAATATCCTCCATGGTGGTCAGGGACGAGATCTGATTTTTATAGTATCCGCTGTGGGGAACGCCCTTTAAGTACCACGCAAAGTGCTTCCGGGCTTCCAGACAGGCTATGTGTTCGCCGTGGTCTTCCTCGGCAAGCTGGAATTGCCGCACCGCCACCGCCACCCGGTCTTTGAGACAGGGGCGTCCGGCATAAACTTTTCCGGCAAGGGCGGCGTTGACCTCCTGAAAAATCCATGGGTCGCCGAACACACTCCGGCCGATCATCACCCCATCCGCGCCAGTACGTTTCAGGCAACGCACCGCCGCCTCGCCGCCGGTGATATCGCCGTTGGCAATGACGGGGATGGTCAGCTGCTCCTTGACCTTGTGGATGGCGTCCCAATCGGCGGTGCCGCTGTAGAGCATACTCCGGGTGCGCCCGTGAACGGCCACCATGGCCGCGCCGCTGTCCTCCATGCGCCGGGTAAAGTCCAGCACATTGATGCTGCCCTTGTCCCAGCCAAGGCGGCACTTGACGGTGACGGGCACGTCCACCGCTTTGACTACGGCTTCCACGATCTTCCCCGCCAGCTCCGGCGTGCGCATCAGGCCGCAGCCGTCGCCGTTGTTCGCCACTTTCGGCATGGGACAGCCCATGTTGATGTCCAGAAAGTCGCAGCCGGAAATTTCCAGCGCCAGCCGTGCTCCCTCTGCCATGGTGTCCGGGTCGTTGCCGAAAATCTGCGCGCCGCAGACGCTGCCCGGATTTTTCCGGAGCAGCTTCGCGCTTTTCTGATCCCGGTACACCAGTGCCCGGGAGGACACCATTTCCGTCACGGTAACGCCTGCCCCCAATTCGGCGCAGACGGTGCGGAAAGCCCAGTCCGTGACCCCGGCCATGGGCGCAAGAAACACGGGGTTATTCACTTCGATCGTTCCGATTCGCAATACCCTCACCTCATCCGCAGGGAAAATCTCCCTTGGGCGGCACCTCGCCGCCCGCAGCAATATTGGGGATTGTATCACAAATCGGGCAGTTACGCAACCTTAAAACAGCACTGTAATCAACCATGTCAGCCCGGTCAGCAGCGCGCCGCCAGCCGCCCACACCGCGCCGTAAAGGTACAGGTGCCGCCTCTTTTTCGTCCGGTCGCCGGTGTGGATGGCCTTTTGGGCTTCCTTCAAAAGCGCCTCGTCGGTGATCCCCTCCCCCACCGCGTTGTCCTTGAGAATGAAAATCGCCTGTTCAAACAGCTTCGGGTCGGGCGAATGCACCACGATCACCTGACGGGAAATGCCTTTTACCATAATTTACCGCCTCCTTATGGAAAAGTTTTCCCACAAGGAGGCGATTTATACCATCACGGTTTATTCTTCGTCCTTCGGCCGCTTATACCGCCCCTTCGGCTCCCACGCCGCCAGCGGGTAACGCTGCATCGCGCCAAAAATCCGCTCCTTCAGCTCGGGATAGGTCTTGCTCAGCTCGAAAATCAGCTGCTTGACCTCTCCCCGCTTCGTGATTTTGTCCACAGGACAGCGGTTTTGCAGCACCGGCAGGTTCATACGCGCCGCAAAATTGTCCAGCGTCTTTTCGTGAATATACAGCATGGGGCGTATCTGCACGATGCCGGTTCTGTCCAGATTGGTCACCGGCTGGAAGCAGTTGATGCGCCCCTCGAACAGCAGCGACATGAGAAACGTCTCCACCGCGTCGTCATAGTGATGTCCCAGCGCCAGCTTGTTGAATCCTTTGTCCAGAATTGCCTGATTCAGCGCCCCCCGGCGCATTTTGGCGCACATCGAGCAGGGATTCTTCTCCTTGCGGTGGTCGAAAATAATGGGCGCGATCTCCGTTTTCACCACGGTATAGGGCACCTTCCACTCCTCGCACAGCGCCGCGACCTGAGAATAGTCCATCCCCAGCCCCATATCAATGGTGATCGCTTCCAGCTCGTAGGGCTTATTAAAGTATTCCCGCAGCCCCGCCAGCAGGACGAGCAGCGCGAGAGAATCCTTTCCCCCGGACACGCCCACGGCAATGCGGTCCCCCGCCTCGATCATATGATAGTCGTCCACGCACCGCCGAACCAGTCCCATCAGCTTTTGCATAGTTGTTTTTCCTCCGAAATCCGCTTAAAATAGGACGTTAGAAAACGAGAGCATTCGCGATTATTTTCGAGCATTTGGAAGATCATTCGGTATTTCATAAAATTTCTCAAAAATGCTGTTGACATTTGATTTTTAATGTGGTATAAAGTTCAAGCGTCCTGAAGGCATTATACTTCAGGCATCTGAGAATGTCAAAATATTTTAATCCAAATTGGAGGAAATCATAATGTCCACTACTCTGCTGAAAAAGGAGACCCTGGAGCGCAAGTGGTATGTGATCGACGCTGCCGGCAAGCCTCTGGGCCGTACCGCTGTCGCCGCCGCTAACCTGCTTCGCGGCAAGCACAAGGTCGACTTCACTCCCAACGTTGACTGCGGCGATAACGTCATCATCATCAACACCGACAAGGCTGTTCTGACCGGCAAGAAGGCCGAGCAGAAGAAGTACTACCGTGTGTCCGGCTGGATCGGCGGTCTGAAGGAGACCAAGGCCCGCGACATGACGGCTGCCCGCTCCGACTACGCCGTTGAGCTGGCCGTCAAGGGCATGCTGCCCAAGAACACCCTGGGCAAGAACGCTCTGACCCGTCTGCACCTGTACAAGGGCGCCGAGCATCCCCACGCTGCCCAGAAGCCCGAAGTTTGGAATCTGGACTAATTTGGAGGTAACTTAGAATGTACGAGAGCAAGAAGAAGTATTTTTACGGCACCGGCCGTCGTAAGTCCTCCGTTGCCCGTGTTCGCGTTTACGAGAACGGCACCGGTTCCATCATCGTCAACGGCCGTGACATCGACGAGTATTTCGGTCTGGACACCCTGAAGCTGATCGTCCGTCAGCCCCTGGTCACCACCGATCTGCTGGGCAAGGTTGACATTGTCGTCTCCGTCGCCGGCGGCGGCGTATCCGGTCAGGCCGGCGCCATCCGCCACGGCATTTCCCGCGCCCTGGTCACCCTGAACCCCGAGTACCGCGCTTCTCTGAAGGCCGCCGGCTTCATGACCCGCGACCCCAGAATGAAGGAAAGAAAGAAGTACGGTCTCAAAGCAGCTCGTCGCGCTCCGCAGTTCAGCAAGCGATAATCGACTGCTCAGACTATATCAAAATGGTTCAAAAACCCCGGAAAATCAAGGTTTTCCGGGGTTTTCTTATACCTAAACGGGCTGATATAGTTTGACTTGATTTGACCAAACGAGAGCCGTTTTCACCCAATTTTTAGTGGTTAAATATAGGACAACCGGCAAAAAAGGGGTCAAAAAACGGTCTTAGTGGTTAAAAAATAGGACAAAAGATTCCGGCATTAGAAAGGGCCGTCACTTTATGATTTTGAAGTGGCGGCTTTTTCTATTTCCAGAAGCAACAGCAACAATTAGAAATGAGGTGAAGTCAATGAACACGCAAATCATTGCCATTGCCAACCAGAAAGGCGGCGTTGGTTATGAAAAGTAAGTTATTATGCAAAGTGGAGCCCACACTTTGTTGATTATATAAAGTGTACGTCCTATTTCCCAGATATGCAAAGATACGGTACAGCACATCAGTATTGAAACAAGAAAAATTGAATACTTCATAGACTACGGAACGCACAATATCAGCGTTCCTTTTCAAAACCTATTATTGAACGATATGCTTTCTCAAAAATTTCATCACATTTATGTGAATTTTGTATTCCTTTAAAATAAAAACATCGTTTTCTTCTTGCTCGCAATGAAACATTTCAGCTCTAAGACAAATTGCCTTGTAAAAATGAAAGAAACGGCATAGCCGAAGCTATACCGTTTTTTCATCTTAGAATATTTTCTTAACTGGACACCCCGAATGACCTGCTTTTCATTTTACTCGGTACGAACGGTAATATATTTTTGATGTTTACTTTTCGGTTTATCTGGAAGTGTCATTTTGAGTGTTCCATTGTTCAATAGCGGACGCAGATATTTTTGTGTAAAGTTTTTTGTGTTTTTGTATCCACAGTGTTCTGCGATTTCTAATTTTGAATGTGGTTCTATGCAAAATGCAAGGATTTTATCATGGGTTGCATCATGGGTTGCATCATGGGTTGTATCATAGGTTGCGTCATAGGTCTTATCATGGGTCGTTTCTATGATAGAAGGACTATGATGGTAATTTACATTTTTCAAGATGACTCTGAAATCTGTCGCTGTTGAGGAAAATTCGGGCTTATATGCCTCTGTGTATCCAGGCAGCTTTTCGGTTTCACTGACGATTTTGCGTAGGCCACTTCCACGGCGTTCCATGTACTTCATGCGGTGGAACAGGTCAGCAATCACAGGGTTTCGTCGCATCGAACGGATACTGTAAATATCGTATTCCTGAATTGAGCCGCCGCCAAACATACCGCCCGGAGATGTGATTTCCACCCGATCATCAAACATATCAATATGGATTTCGCTGCCAAGCACAATATAATCACGATGGATAAGCGCATTAACAAGAGCCTCTGTCACAGCTCGTTCAGCATAATCCGGCTTGTCTACACGATACTGTGCCTCTTTGACAAAACGGACTTTGGAATTATTGCGAATAAATTCACTGCCGCTTTTCAGTAGATAAATCAGATTCCCTTCGTATTCTTTATCGTCCAGTGCATCATCAAAGATAGAGCCTTTTTCCAAGCCATTCCACCGGGTACAGAACATACGGGAGTTATAAACTGTGTGCTGATCGGTCATGAGCTTTCCGGCATTGGTCAAGACCCCATTTTTGTCAGCCAAACCGAAGGA
>ERZ772884.741-NODE-741-length-23397-cov-6.107103_pt1 | contig 23397 bp, 18 predicted proteins | sample MGYA00580574_ERZ772884 | MGnify/ENA primary metagenome ERZ772884 (study PRJEB29015, sample SAMEA2737690) | human gut metagenome | biome: human gut; feature: human-associated habitat; material: faeces | place: China | collected 2012 ... | reverse complement strand
ACACAACCGACGGGGCGACAGCGCGCCGTCATATCATGGTATGGATTAAGCGTTGTGTGCCCCTCTGGACCGAGCTGCAACGTTTAGGCTACCAGGAGCGTAGCCAGTATTTCCCTCCCCGCCAGGTATCCACCATCTTCGAATACCTGGGCGAGCCAGGGGCATAAAGAAAAAAGGAGGGTGTGTCATAAGTCTATGGCGCACCCTCTTCATTTCTATCATTTACAGCAACCAGGCAGTAAAAACACTACCGGCTGCAACTATTCATACATTATCTGCTCAGCCAAGCCTCCGGATTGAGTTTGGCAGTCTCCTTGCGAAGCTGGAACTGGAGGATGTTATCAGAGCCAACACTACCCAAAGCCTGACGGGTACTTACCTTCTGACCCTTATGAACGCTGACCGATTTCAGATTACAGTAAACAGAGATGTAGGCACCATGACGGACCAGCACGTTCCACATGCCACCATAACCGAAGACGGCACTCACCTCACCATCGTAGATGCTGCGAGCCACACAACCCGGCTTGCCCTGGATATTGATACCCTTATTGTCGAGCGTTACACCCTTCAAACCTTCTACATGATACTGACCGAAATGACTCACCACACGGTAACTGCCGCTGATAGGCATCGGCAATCGGCCACGGTTAGCCTCGAATCCACCGCTCAGCATGCGGTCTACCGAACTCAAGGTAGAAGCCTCCTGTGCCTCCTTCCTGGCAGCGGCAATCTCACGGGTACTGCGTTCCGCATCCATCTTCGCCTTCAACTCGGCAGCCCGTCTTTCAGCCTCCGCCTTTCTTGCAGCCTGTTCGGCAGCAGCCTCACGGGCAGCCTGTTCTGCGGCGGCACGCTTGGCAGCCTCGGCAGCAGCACGCGCCCTAGCCTGCGCTTTTGCCTTCGCCTTAGCCTCAGCCTGGGCAGCAGCCTCCTCCTGAGCCTTTCTTGCAGCCTCGGCAGCCAGTCTTGCTTCTTCGGCAGCCTTTCTGCGGGCAGCTTCGGCAGCAGCCTCACGCGCCTTGGCTTCGGCTATACGACGGGCATTCTCTCTGGCAGCAGCCTCGGCAGCAGCTTTCTTGCGAGCCAGTTCCTCGGCACGCTTCTTGGCGGCAGCAGCGGCAGCAGCCTTTCGCTTAGCCTCGGCAGCAGCACGGGCTCTCGCCTTGGCAACTTCCTGAGCAATCAGACGGTCAATCTGTGCGTTGATTGCCGCATCTTTCTGACGCTGGTCGGCAATCACAGCCTGAATGGTTTTCTGCTGTTTCTGCAGTCCCTGCACCATTTCCTGCTGCTGGGTCTGCTTACCTTCCAATGCCGTCTTCTCCTGCTTACCCTTATATAATAAGGTGTTCTTATGTCCCTTTACATGCTGCAACTGCTGGTGCTTCTCGTTCACCTGCTTCTGCTTAGCCTTTACAGCCTCGCCCTGCACCTTCTGATAGGAAGAATACTGGCGGATGAAGGAAAGGCGGCGATACATCTGTGTCAGATTCTTGGCACTGAAGATGAACATCAGCTTGTCCTGAACCGTATGATGACGGCTCATATAGCGCATGGAACGGATATACTTGTTCTTACGGTCCTGCAACTGTTGCTGAAGCGTTTTCAACTGTGCCTGCAGAATGCCGATATTGCCGTCAATATGATGGATATCCTTCTGGATACCGTCAATCTTCTTCTGACGCTGGTCTATTTCTCCGTTCAGCGCCATCAGGTCTTCAAGACGTTTCTTCACATCCGCCTTATTTCTCTGCAAAGCCTGCTCCTGTTCTCTGATCTTCTTCCGGATAGAAGCGCGCTGTCCCTGCAAACCTCGGATAGAGGCATTACTATAGGTTGCCGCCTTGCGTTCTGCTCTGGTTGACGCAGTTGATTTGGATGTTTTTCTGGACACATGCCTTCTGCTGTTCTTCTTTCTGGCAGGAGTAGCAGCCTTCTTTTTCGCAGTTACGGCAGTCTTCCTCACCGGCTTCTTCTGGGCAGTATGGTTCTGCGCAAAAGGTGCGAGCGAGAAGGTGATTGCCATGATGAATAATAAGATTCGCTTCATTTCTTATATTAAAAACCCATGTTCTATAATTTCAAACTCTTGATGAGTATTTACATACTCAATATCTTGCTGAGCACATCAGTTGGAGAAATCTGCTTGTATTTGCCCGAAATCTCGGTCTGAGTGCTCCATTTGCTGTCGGTCTTCACCTGATTCAATTCCAGATTGATCTTAGCCTCCTGCTTTTTCCTGGTAGCAGTAGTGGTCATCGACAGATTCAGGGAGGCAGGGAACATCTTGACGCCTACACTCTTGAAGTTGCCGTAGTCGACGTGGAGATTGGAGGTGCCGTTCTGCGCACTCTTATAGACAACATCTGCTGCTGTGATACGGCCGGTAGTGCGGTTGGCTGTCCAGGCATAGGTCATATTGCCGTTCCTGTAACTTACCGGCACAGCATCTCCTGCCACATCCAGTCTGGCATCAAACTTCTTCAGGTCTGATTCCTTCACAGTCCTTTCGCCTGGTAGGAGCAGCTGGTTCCAGAAGAGAGCCTGCAGAGAATAGAAGGAGATGCCCTGCTTCTTGAGGAAGTCTACCTGGGTATAATCTGCCTTGATATATTCCTTGTGCAGACGGTCGATGATAAGTACATGGTCGGGAGTAAACTCCAGACGGCCCACCTCTGTACCCAAGATAGGAATAAAGAGCTGGATGCGGATGATTTCATCCTTACGCATGCTCAGTTTGCCCGGCACAGTAATGTCCTTATCACCAGCCTGGAGAGTAAACGACATGTTGCCTACAATATTCTTGGTATACACCTGATTGTCTGAAACCTTCTGTACGAAAGCCAACTTCTTGAGCATCTCACTCTGACGAGAGTCAGAACCCTTGGTGGCATTCTCTTTCTGATGACTGGCTGATGATGAGCCAGAGCCCTGTACATTCTTGCTGGTTCCGCAAGAACCGAGGAGCAGGATGCTGCAGGCTGCGGCAAGCAGCATCATCTTATTCTTCTTCATTATATATTTCATCTTTCTTGATTTTTCTACTTTCCGTTTATTTCTTCTTACCTTTTCTAACTGACTTTTTCGTAGCGGCAGGTTTCTGCTTTGGCGCATTACGCTTCTTCAGTTCTTCTTCGGTAATATATTGTCTGTTCTTAATCTTCCATGCCAGCACCTCAGTCTGGTTCTCGCCGGTATAGGCTTTCTTCCAGAAATCTACGGATTCATCGGCCATACCATTCATATAATAGATATCGCCGGCATGTTCTAGAACCGTACTGTTATCTGCGGTGGAATCGCGGTTTTTGAGTGCCTGATCTATATAGGTCTTGGCATCAGCATAGCGTTCTTCCATAAAGAGAATCCAAGCATAGGTATCCAGATAAGTACCGTTGTTCGGCTCTGCCTTGATGGTCTTGTAGCTCATCGCCTCAGCCTTATGCAGGTCAACGCCCTTCTCGCTCAGATAGTAGGCATAGTTGTTCAGCGCCATCACGTTGTCATCTTTCCATTGCAGGCAGGAGTCGTAAGCCGCAAAGGCTTCCTGCTCTTCACCTTTCTTATGAAGGATATCGCCGGTTACGGCATAGAGGTCAGAAACCAGGTCAGCCGGCGACTGCGCATTCACCTGCGCCAATCCGAGACGGAACTCACGGAGCGCCTCTTCTTCCTTATCCTTCTGATAATATGCCATTCCACCGAAGTAATAGAACACCATTTCTTCGGGATTATACTCCTGAGCCGCCTTACATTGCTGGGAAACCAGGTCATATTTCTTCTCGTTCCAGAGCATCTGTACGAGTTGCATTCTGGCATTCACGTTATCCGGAGCTATGGTAAGCACCTTTTCGAAGGCACGGCAAACAGAGTCGGCCGGCATCTTCTTCAAACTCATATAAGCAGCTCTCATCTCTGCCACTTCGGCTGACGGATGAGCCATGTTGAGCGCCTTGTCAAACAGCGCAATCACCTTGGTAGAATCGCCCCCTTCGCTCTCGTTCTTCTGAATGAAAGAGCGGTACATCATCACCTTGGTTTCCAGATCCGATTTCGGACTCATCAATATCTTATCGAGCATCTGCTCGGCAAGCTGCTCCTGATGGGTGGCATTATAATAGTCGTAAAGCGACATCTGGGCATAGGAATTGTCAGGCTCTTCCTTCAGCACATCGGTAAAGCACTTGTAAGCTTCCTTCTGGCGGTCGTGCTGTACGAGCCAGTTGCCCAGCATTGTCTTGTACTGCATATCCAGCGGATGCTGGTCTACCAGCGACTTCAGTTCCTGATAGGCAGCCTTCTTGTCGTTCATCAGTTCATAAACTCTCATTTTAGAGAGGGTGAACTGTTCGCTTTCACCTTCTTCCACCTCAAGACGCGAAATGGTTTTGAGTACTGATTTATAATCCTTATTCTGGGAATAAAGCTGAACCAGGATGCGGAGGGCATCGGTATTACCGTGGTTTTTGGCATACAGATCCTCATAGGCATTGATGGCAAGATCGTATTTCTGGCTACCTATATAATATCTGCCCAACTGCTCTGCATAGGTCTGGTTTTCCGGATTCAGTTCTATTGCCTTCTGCATATAGGCAAGTGCCAGGGAATCCTGCTTGAGCTGAGAATAGAAAAGCGACTCATAGAAATAGGTTTCAGCCGCCTTCGGGTCAATCTTCCGGGCATGCTCAAAGAGGTCGAAAGCTGCCGAATAATTGCCGGCAGCCTGCTGGCGCGCTCCCTCCAGGAAGAAATAGTTGTAGCGCTGGCGGTCGTTTGGAGAGAGATGATCCTCCTGAACCGCCGGCTTCTGAACCGGCTGCACCTTCTTCTTACGGGCAAGCGACGGCATGGCTACCGAACCCAGCAAGACCAGCCCCATTGCCCAACTGATATTTCTAAGATTCATCTTCACGATTCTAATCCTTTCTATTCTATCTTTAATAATCTGTTATTTTACACCCGTATGACCGTATCCGCCGGCTCCACGTTCGGTTTCATCGAGCTCATTAACCTCGATGAAATCGCATTGTTCGTGCTTGGCCAGCACCATCTGGGCTATACGTTCGCCATCGTTGATAACGAAATCCTCTGTAGAGAAATTGATGAGCAGAACCATGATTTCACCGCGATAATCGGCATCGATGGTTCCCGGCGTATTCAGTACAGTAATGCCATGCTTCAAAGCCAGACCGCTGCGAGGACGGATCTGCGCTTCATAACCTGCAGGCAAAGCCATATAAAGACCGGTTGGCACCAGTCGCCGCTCCATAGGATGAAGCACGATTGTCTCATCGATGTTTGCACGCAAATCCATGCCGGCACTCTGAGGTGTGGCAAACGCAGGTAGAGGCTGATGCCCCTTGTTGATAATCTGTACTTTTATCATGACTTTTTCTTTTTTATCTGTGTCTGAGTTTAATAATCTGCAAAAATAAGCAATTTTGATGGAATAAATGAATTTTTGAGGATAAAAACATGTAATTTATCATATTTTATTTTGATTTGTGCTTACTTTAGTGTATTTTTGCGCTACAGAATCAAGTAATACAATAATATGGAATGGAAACAACTGATATCCAACAAGCGTTTCGGACAGGAGCATAAGCATGCCGAGCGCCATGATGATCGCTCTGAATTCAAGCGCGATTACGACCGTCTTATCTTTTCATCGGCATTCCGCCGCCTGCAGAACAAGACGCAGGTTTTCCCTTTGCCGGGCAGCATCTTCGTTCACAACCGCCTCACCCACAGTCTGGAGGTGGCGAGTGTGGGCATGTCGATAGGTAACGACATTTCCCGACGTGTGATCCAAAAGCGGCCTGAACTGAAGGATACGCTCGTTGAGGAGATAGGTACCATTGTAAGTGCAGCCTGTCTGGCACATGATTTGGGCAATCCGCCTTTCGGTCATTCCGGCGAGAAAGCCATCCAGACTTTCTTCTCAGAAGGACCGGGTCAGAAAATAAAATCAATGGTTTCATCGGAGTTTTGGGATGATATTACGCATTTCGAAGGCAACGCAAATGCCTTCAGAATCCTGACCCACCGGTTCAAGGGGCGCCGTCAGGGAGGCTTCGTGATGACCTATTCCATGCTTGCTTCCATCGTAAAATACCCGTTTGCAAGCAGTCTTGCCGGCAACCACGGCAAATTCGGTTTCTTTGCTTCCGAAGCGGAATCTTACAGGAAAATTGCCGATGAATTGGGCATTTTTTGCAAATCTGCACCGGGCGAGCCTCTCAAATACGCCCGCCATCCACTTGTATATATGGTAGAAGCTGCCGACGATATCTGCTACGAAATCATGGACATTGAAGACTCCCATAAGCTCAAGATTCTTTCCTTTGCCGAGACGGAGCACTTGCTGCTGAGTTTCTTCGATGAAGATATCCAGCAGAAGATACGCCAGCGCATCATCGACGAAGAAATGACTGACGAAAACGAGAAAGTGGTTTACATGAGAGCCAGCGTCATCGGCAAACTGGAGAACGAATGTGTGGCAGCCTTCCTGGCGCACGAGGAAGAAATCCTTGCCGGAACTTTCGAGGGCAGTCTCATCGACCACATTTCCGAGCGCCAGAAAAAGGCATACAAGGAATGTGAGAAGATCTCCTACTCTAAGATTTACCAAAGCAAGCCGGTGCTCGACATAGAACTGTCGGGTTATAAAATCATGGCAACTCTGATGGAGGTTTTCATAGAGGCAGCCGTCAACCCATCGCGTTTCTACTCCAAGCAGCTCCTGCGCCGGGTAAGCAGCCAGTATGATATAGAGAACGAGAATCTGGAGGAGCGCATCATGGCGGTAATTGATTATATCAGCGGCATGACCGACATCTATGCGCTCGACATCTATCAGAAGATCAACGGAATCAGCCTGCCTATTGTATAAGAGAAGCGCCCTCTTTTTAGCTTACTGAACTTTCGCAAGTCCGCTAGGCGGTAGGGAAATACACAGGTTACGGTTTCATGGCATGAAATATTTTGTTTCATACCACGAAACTGTTTGGTTCAAGCGGAGAAACACTTTGTTTCATCCTGTGAAACAAACCGAAACGTCTCAATCCAACTTCCGCCCCATCGGCAAGAAGTTTTGGTTTACTCGTAAACAAATCCAGTTACTTCTGCATAATGATTAGCAGAAAAACGTGATAGATAACCCCAAATCGTGAGGGATAGCGTGATGGATTTCGTAAACATTTCGTCAATCTATCACGCTTAACAAAAGAGATAACAACCTCATTATCAAACAATTAAAGTTTCAAAAAAGGGGAAACGTGAGGGATGTGAGGGATAAAACAGATCTTAAACTAAAAAATAGCACGGACAATTTGATTTGTCCGTGTTATTTTTTTCTTCTTATTTTAAAAACACCCCGTATAACGGCATGTTGGTGATATATCTTTACACTTTTAGACACATGAAAATGCCAGAACGATACACTTTTCGACACATGAAACCATGCTATCATTACACTTTCTGACACATAAAACCTGCGCAAAGATACACTTTTCGACACATAAAACCAAAATTCCGCTGCCTTTTCCGAGATTCATTAAGACTATTTAACCCAAGTTGTTTTGCCCCATACACCCTGGGCTAGGAGCTTCTGCCCTCTCAGGGCGTGTGGGGACATGATGGTGTTCTGAAGCCTGGGGCGTGTGAAGCTTACATGCGAAACTTGAATTAAATACCTTTTTCCTTATAAATCAAATTATTGGCTCCGCTCGTAATCTTCAGAGCCTCAGGATGTTCCTTAATAAAACTGTTGATGTGGCGAACTCGCTTCTCTTCGAGAATCTCATCGATGGCGATGAGGATACCGGTCTCCTCCACATCACCAAAACCATAGTTGATGGCGGTACCGAAAAGCTTCATCGTAGGACTCAGACTCATGTAGGCATTAACAAGAGGAGGAATATTATAACCCAACTTGCGAACTTCACGGTTCAGGATGCGATAGTCTGCCTTGAAGTCATCTTCTGTAAAGATGGCAGCCAAATCACTCTCTGGAGTATCCAATTTCAGCGGTTTCATCGGGAGTACGAGGTTCTCCTTGTCATCGAAATGCTTCTTGAGGAAATAGAGAATCATGTCGCGGCCACGACGGATGTAAGACGGATACATCGTCATCTTGCCGAAGAAATATTTTACTTCCGGATAGAGAACCGTCAAAGCGCCCAAACCATCCCAGAGATTGTCGAGAGCAAAGATGCTCTTGGTGTTGGTACGCACATTCTGATATTCGAGCGAAACGAAGGAACGGCCCAACTCTACGGTATAAGGCATATACTCCTTGAGGAACTTGTCGGAGAAATGGAACATGTGGCTGGTTGCCAGCTTAGGCTGTCCCTTCTCATCGAGCTGCCAGTCCCTACCCAGGAGATAACGGTAACCGCCGATAATCTCATCGGCTTCAGGATTCCAGACTATCAGCTGCTTGTAACAGTTGTCACCAAAGTCGAACTCATCAAGATCCATAGATTTGCCCGTTCCGCCTCCCGCTTCGCGGAAAGCGATTTCACGAAGTCGACCAATCTCTTTCAGCACATTAGGCGAATCATTTGCCGTAACGATGTAAATCTCGTTATGGCTCTTATTGGTCATTCTCAGTTGCTTGTCGGGTGTAAGCTCGCTCTTCAGGAGCTCACGGTCAATCGGTTGGATGATTTCTTCTTCCATATTACTCTTCTTCTATGCTATGATTCTACGATTTCGTTAATATAAAATAAAACAATGTTCCCGGGTTTTGCAAACCATTAAAGTTCATAAACCCTGTCTTCAACATACTGCGCCCACTCGGTAGCCAACTTGCTCTTATCAAAAGTCTGCCAAGGAATCGGTTTGCCGATGGAGATGCGGAAATGCTTGCCCACATTCCTGTACATCTCGTCAACCAGAAACAGCATGGCGAGATTGAACGGCAGATACTTGTCGCTAAATCGGGCGATGCGGTAGAAACGTTCAGAGTTGCGCCCTCCGAAATGGATAGGCACCACATCGCGCTGATATTCTATACTCTTAGAGATAAACGTCTTCTTCCAAGGCAGGTCGTGGATGGTTCCATCCTTGCGCTTGCGGCTGTTCAAGCCTGCCGGAAACATCAGCATGTGGTTGTCACTCTTGAAGCCCGCCTCCACCATCCGTGGGAAATCGCGACTCTGGCGACCCGTCTTGTTGATGCCGATACTTACAGGTTTCAAACCCGGCAAGTTGAGCAGAAGATCATTCACCAGATAGCGGAACTTGCCATCATAGTGCTTGCCGATGATGGAACCGAGACATACACCGTCCTGTCCGCCCAGAGGATGATTGGAAACAAAGGTATAGAGTTTGCCGTCGTTCTTGTCAGGCAGGTTTTCCAAGCCTACGATTTCAACATCCATCTTCAGATAGCGCACACATTCGGTGAGCCATTCAGTACCCGAAAGGCCACGGCTCTCCCACAAGAACCTATTCACCTCGTCCTCGTGAATAATCTTCTTGAGCCAGGAAACCAGGAAGCGCGGTACGAATTTCACCTTGCTTCCCATCTTGCTCTTAAGAATCTTATCTATGTCTATCGTTTTCTCTATTGATTCACTCATGTTTGCTAAAACTTATATAAGTTAGTGCAAAAGTAACTCAACTTTTTCAAATACGTGCCATTTTTTCCAAAAAAATAGCAAAAAAGCGAAAATTTATTAGTTTTTTTAAACTATCACGACAAATCGAGCCCATTTTGTACGTATTTTTGCAAAAACATCACACTTGATGAGACCAAAAAGGCGATGCCCGAAACTGGAAGGTGAAGTTGACCAAAAACAACTTTTTCATTAAGTTTTATAAATTTTGTGGGAAAATGTAAGGCTATATGGAGATTTTTATGTACCTTTGAACCCAAATTTATACATTAATAAGTACGCACGCAATATTATAACGCGATAAGACAGCAAAAAGATATATGATAAAGACTGCAGAAACATATCACGTACCAGTGCTCCTCAAGGAGAGCGTTGACGGGTTGAACATACAGCCAGGAGGCATCTATGTAGACGTAACCTTCGGTGGTGGCGGACATTCCAGAGAGATTCTGTCGCGCCTGACTGAGGGAGCGCACCTGTACAGTTTCGACCAGGATGCCGATGCAGAGCGCAACGTGGTGGCAAACGAGAACTTCACCTTCGTATGCTCCAACTTCAGATTCCTGAAAAACTGGATGCGCTACTACGGGGTAGACGGACTCGACGGACTGTTAGCCGACCTGGGCGTATCGAGCCACCACTTCGATGACGAGACCCGCGGTTTCTCCTTCCGTTTCGACTCCCCACTCGACATGCGCATGAACAAGCGTGCAGGCAAGACTGCTGCCGACATCGTAAACGAATATGACGAAGGTGCCCTTGCCGACATCTTCTACCTATACGGTGAGCTGAAGAACTCGCGCCGCATCGCCTCGGCACTCGTCAAGGCAAGAACCGAGAAGCCCATCCTTACCACCAAAGACTTCATGGCAGCCGTAGAGCCCCTCTTCAAGCGGGAACGCGAGAAGAAAGACATGGCAAAACTCTTCCAGGCGCTGCGCATAGAAGTGAACCACGAGATGGACGCCCTGAAAGAGATGCTCCGCTCAGCCACGGAACTTCTGAAACCGGGAGGCCGACTCAGCGTCATCACCTACCACTCGCTGGAAGACAGAATCGTAAAGAACATGATGAAAGCGGGCAATGCAGAAGGCAAGATAGAGCAGGACTTCTTCGGAAGAATAGAAACCCCTTTCAAACTCGTGAACAACAAGGTAATCGTTCCTGATGCCGACGAGCAGGAAAGGAACCCTAGGAGCAGAAGCGCCAAACTAAGAATAGCAGAAAAGAAATGATAATCGATAAAGACATAAACATCAGTGAGAAGCCTATAGCCGAAGAAAAGGCACAGGCATCACAGGAACCGCCGAAGCAGGAAACTCCGCAGCAGGAGCCACAGCAGCAGGAGGCTCCACAGGCTTCGCTCAAGGAAGTGATTGCCAAGCAAGCCATTGAGGAAGAGGCGTCAGGATCATCGAGCTTTACGCTGCGAAAGATTCTGGGTGGAGACATTCTTACCGCACAAATCATACGCCGGCAGATATGGCTCGTTATCCTCATCGTGTTTTTTGTCATTATCTACATATCCAACCGATACAATATCCAGAACGATATCATCGAGTTGGACAAACTGCAGAAAGAACTGCAAGACACAAAATACAAAGCGCTGTCTACAAGCAGCCAGATAACAGAGAAGAGTCGTGAAAGTAATGTGCTCGACATGCTGAAGAACAACAAAGACAGCGTGCTGCACATCGCCACCCAACCTCCATACATCATAAACGTACCCGAAGAATGAGCAGCAAATTTGATCACAAGAAAGTAATGCCCCGCTACAGCGCCATCGCCATCATCATGACGATTTTCGCCATAGCCGTAGTGGGTAAAGCGCTCTACATCATGACCGCCAAGCATGATTACTGGATGAAGGTGGCAGAACGGCAGAAGAAGGATTCCGTGACCGTAAAGCCAAACCGAGGCAACATCTTGAGCTGCACAGGACAGCTGATGGCAAGTTCGCTGCCGGAGTTTAAGGTTTTCATGGACTTCAAGGCGCTGAAAGATGCAGAAAACGACTCGCTGTGGGATGCCAAGCAAGACTCCATATATCTTTGCCTGCACCAGATATTTCCGAATCTGAGCGAGTCTGATTTCAAGAAGCACCTCACCGAAGGCCGCGCCAAGATGAGCCGCCACTGGCCGGTTTATCCGAAGCGTGTAGACTATAACACCTTCACCGAGATAAAGAACATCCCTGTATTCCGCCTGAAACCCTACCAGAGCGGTTTCCACTGGGAAGAATATAATGCCCGAACCAGAACTTACGGTTCGCTGGCAGGCCGTACCATCGGAGCCATGTATGGCGCCAAGGATACCGCCCGCTTCGGTCTGGAGCTGAGTTACGACTCCATCCTGCGAGGCACCAACGGTATCGTGCATCGCCGCAAGGTTCGCAACAAGTTCCTCGACATTACCGATACCCCTCCTATTGACGGAGCCGATATCGTGACCACCATCGATGTGAGCATACAAGACCTTGCCGAACGCTCACTCATCGACGAGCTGAAGGAAATCAACGCCAATGTGGGTGTAGCCATCGTGATGGATGTACCTACGGGCGACATCAAGGCCATCGTAAACATGGAGAAATGTTTCGACGGCGAATACAGAGAAATCCACAACCATGCCGTGAGCGACCTTCTGGAGCCAGGTTCGGTGTTCAAGCCAGCCTCTATCCTCGTAGCGCTGGACGACGGAGTGGTAGACACGACCTATCACGTAGAAACCGGTGGCGGTATATGGCCGATGTACGGCAGAGAAATGAAAGACCACAACTGGCGAAAAGGCGGATACGGAATGCTGACCCTCGCACAGACTCTGTGGTACAGTTCGAACATCGGTGTGAGCCGCATCATAGACGACCATTACCGCAACAACCCGGAGAAATTCGTAAAGGGTATCTACCGTACCGGTCTGCACGACGACCTGAAGATTCCACTGGTGGGAGCAACACCAGCCAGAATCCGCATGCCGCACAGAAACAAGAACGGACAATATGACAACTGGGCAAAGACCAGTTTGCCATGGATGAGTATCGGATATGAGACCCAGATACCGCCTATCTCTACCCTCACCTTCTACAACACCATCGCCAACAACGGCAAGATGATGCGACCAAGATTCGTGAGCAAGGTAATGAAGAACGGAGAAACCATCATGGAATTTCCTCCTGAAGTGATGCGCCAGCAGATAGCCAAGGAGAAGAGCATCAAGGAGCTGCAAACCATCCTGGAACAGGCGTGGGACTGGGAAAGAAAGCCGGTTCGCCTAACTTCAAAGTGGCAGGAAAGACCGGTACAGCCCAGATTTCAAAAGGTGCCGGTGGATATAAGAGTGGCGGAACCAGCTATCTCATCAGTTTCGCAGGCTACTTCCCTGCCGATGCGCCACGCTACAGCTGTATCGTCTGCATACAGAAATCCGGTTTGCCTGCTTCGGGCGGTACGATGTGCGGTAAGGTCTTCCATCAGATTTCAGAAGGCATCATGGCGCAGAGTCTGAAAGTTGACGTAAAGGACGCCCGCGACTCAGCATCCGTCTTCGTTCCTGACGTAAAGGCAGGCAATATCCTTGCTGCCAACTATGTGCTCAGCCACCTCGGCATCAAGACCAATGCCAACTGGAGTGGCAGCTATGCCGACGGCAACCCTATCTGGGGCAAGGCAGAGCGCGTGGGTAACCACAGCATCAAGCTCATCAGGGAGAAGCAATACGGCAAGACGATCGTACCCGACATTACCGGAATGGGAGCCCGAGACGCTATCTACAATATGGAGAGCCGGGGCATCAAGACCCAGATTATAGGTAGAGGAAAGGTAGTAAAGCAGAGTCTGGTGCCGGGAACGGTCATCAAGAAAGGTGCCGTATGCAGCATTGTGCTCGAATAAAACTCAGAAACAGTTATCTGAAACCCTATATATAATAAGGTGTAGATAAAGAAATATATAGAATATAAAACAGAAACAGGATATGAAGTTACAAGAATTACTCAAAAACGTCGAGCCGGTTCAGATAATCGGCGATGCTGATGTAGAGGTTACGGGAGTAAACATCGACTCTCGCAAGATTAAGGAAGGTCATCTCTTCGTTGCCATGAAGGGAACGCAGGTTGACGGTCACAAGTTTATTCCAAAGGCATTGGAACTGGGCGCAAAGTCGGTTTTGTGCGAAGACATGCCTGAAGAGAAAGTTGAGGGCGTAACTTACATTCAGGTCGCTTCGACCGAGGATGCTGTCGGCAAGGTAGCAACCCTCTTCTACGGCGACCCTTCAAGAAAGCTCAAACTGGTAGGCGTAACAGGTACCAATGGTAAGACCACCATTGCCACCTTATTATATAATATGTTCCGCAAGTTCGGCCATAAGTGTGGTTTGCTCTCTACCGTCTGCAACTACATTGAGGACGAGGCTATCCCTGCCGACCATACCACCCCAGACCCTATCGAACTGAACATGCTCCTGGGCAAGATGGTAGAGGCTGGCTGCGAGTATGCCTTCATGGAGTGCTCTTCTCACGCCATCGCACAGAAGCGTATCGGAGGTCTGCAGTTTGCCGGAGGCTTGTTCACCAACCTGACCCGCGACCATCTCGATTACCACAAGACATTCGAGAACTACCGTAACGCCAAGAAGGCTTTCTTCGACGGACTGCCTAAGACAGCCTTTGCCATTACCAATGCCGACGACAAGAACGGCATGATCATGGTACAGAACACCAAGGCTACCGTGAAAACCTACTCTACCCGCAGCATGGCAGACTTCAGAGCCAGGATCCTGGAGTGTCACTTCGGCGGCATGTATCTGGAGATTGACGGCAGAGAAGTGGGCGTACAGTTCATCGGTAAGTTCAACGTGAGCAACCTGCTCGCCGTATATGGTGCAGCCATTATGCTCGGCAAGAAGCCAGAGGATGTACTCGTAGTGATGAGTACCCTTCACAGCGTAAGCGGAAGACTGGAACCAATCCAGTCACCAGAAGGTTATACCGCCATTGTTGACTATGCCCATACACCAGATGCACTGGAGAACGTATTGAACGCCATCCACGAAGTGCTCGAAGGCAAGGGCGGAGAAGTCATCACCGTTTGCGGTGCCGGTGGCAACCGTGACAAGGGCAAGCGCCCATTGATGGCACAGGAGGCTGTAAAGCAGAGCGATAAGGTAATCATCACCAGCGACAACCCACGTTTCGAAGAGCCACAGGACATCATCAACGACATGCTTGCCGGACTCAATGCCCAGCAAATGAAGAAGGTAATCAGCATCGTAGACCGCAAGGAAGCCATCCGCACAGCCTGCATGCTGGCAAAGAAGGGCGACGTGATTCTCGTAGCCGGTAAGGGACACGAAGATTACCAGGAGATCAAGGGCGTAAAGCACCACTTTGACGATAAGGAGGTGATTCGCGACATCTTCGGAATTTCACAGAAGTAAAAGCAATCAAGAAAAGAAAGAAAAATGTTATACTATCTCTTTAGATTTCTGGAGCAGTGGGGCATCTCAGGTTCTCACATGTGGGGCTACATCTCATTCCGTGCCCTGCTTGCGCTGATTTTATCATTGGTAATCTCTGCCTGGTTCGGCGAGAAATTCATCAAGTATCTCAAGAGCAAGCAAATTACAGAGACACAGCGCGATGCCAGCATCGACCCGTTTGGTGTCAAGAAGATTGGCGTTCCTTCTATGGGTGGTGTCATCATCATCCTGGCTATCCTCGTACCGGTACTGTTACTCGGACGTTTGCGCAACATCTATCTGATTCTGATGATCATCACCACCGTATGGCTCGGCTTTCTCGGTGGAATGGACGACTTCATCAAGATATTCAAGCGCGACAAGGAGGGATTGAAGGGCAAATATAAGATTATAGGACAGATTGGCATCGGCCTGATCGTGGGACTGGTACTCTGGTCTTCACCTGATGTTAAGATGAACGAGAACCTCGCCATCGAGCAACAGGGACAGGAAACGGTGGTAAAGCATCGTACGGAAGCAAGAAAATCGCTGAAGACCACCATCCCATTCGTCAAGGGACACAACCTCGACTATTCCAGCATCACCAGTTTCTGCGGTAAGTACAAGGTAGCAGCAGGCTGGATTCTCTTCGTCATCATGACCATCTTCGTTGTAACAGCCGTATCAAACGGTGCCAACCTCAACGATGGTATGGACGGAATGTGTGCCGGAAACTCCGCCATCATAGGTGTGGCGCTAGGCATACTTGCGTATGTGTCGTCGCACATCGAGTTTGCCGCCTATCTCAATATCATGTATATTCCTGGTTCTGAGGAACTGGTAGTATTCTTCTGTGCCTTCATCGGAGCCCTCATCGGTTTCCTCTGGTACAACGCCTACCCTGCCCAGGTATTCATGGGCGATACGGGTTCGCTGACCATCGGCGGTATCATCGCAGTAGGTGCCATCATCATCCACAAGGAGCTGATGCTGCCTATCCTCTGCGGTATTTTCTTCGTAGAAAGCCTCAGCGTGATGATGCAGGTTTACTATTACAAGATAGGAAAGCGGAGAGGTGTGAAGCAGCGTATCTTCAAGCGCACACCTATCCACGACAACTTCCGCACACAGGACAGTCAGCTGGATCCTGACTGCAAGTATCTGTGGAAGAAGCCTCGCAACTGCTTCCATGAATCAAAGATTACCATCCGTTTCTGGATTGTAACCATCATTCTGGCAGCATTGACCATCATCACATTGAAAATCAGATAAAATACAGGCTCTTATCAGCCCGACAAGTATAGAGAATAAGACAATGAGCAAAATTGTAATTTTAGGAGCTGGCGAAAGTGGCGCAGGTGCAGCCGTGCTGGCAAAGAAAGAGGGATTCGAGGTCTTTGTTTCAGACATGTCAAAGATCAAGGATAACTACAAGAAGTTGATGGATGACCACAACATCGAATGGGAAGAAGGTCACCATACAGAAGAAAAGATTTTAGATGCAGATGAAGTCATCAAGAGTCCGGGTATTCCTAAGGAAGCACCTATGATACAGAAACTGATGGCTAAGGGTACACCTATCATCAGCGAAATAGAATTTGCGGGCAGATATACTGATGCCAAGATGATCTGTATCACGGGAAGTAACGGTAAGACAACCACTACCTCGCTGATTTACCACATCATCAAGTCGGCTGGCTATGATGTAGGTCTGGCAGGCAACATCGGAAAGAGTCTGGCCCTTCAGGTGGCTGAAACTCCTCATAAGTACTACGTCATCGAGCTGAGCAGTTTCCAGCTCGACAATATGTATGAGTTCCGTGCCAATGTGGCCATCCTGCTCAACATCACTCCAGACCATCTGGACCGCTATGAGTTTAAGATGCAGAACTATACCGATGCCAAGATGCGCATCACCCAGAACCAGACAGAAGAAGACTGCTTCATCTTCTGGAACGATGATTCTATCGTTACAAAGGAGCTGGCTAAGTACAACCTCAAGTCACATCTCTGCCCATTCTCTGAGTTCAAGGAGGAAGGTTGCGTTGGCTTTATCGAAGACGGCAAATACAAACTCAACTTCCCTTCAGACTTCGAAATGCCACAGGAAGACATGAGTCTACGCGGCAAGCACAACATCTATAACAGTCTGGCTGCAGGTCTGGCATGCAACATCGTAGGCATCGACCACGAGACCCTGCACAAAGGCTTGAGCGACTTCCCTGGTGTAGAGCACCGTCTGGAGAAAGTGGGCAAGTTCCAGGGCGTTTACTATGTGAACGATTCAAAGGCTACCAACGTAGATGCCTGCTGGTATGCGCTGGAGAGTATGACCACCCCTACCATCCTTATCATCGGCGGTAAGGATAAGGGAAATGACTATAACCAGATCAAGGACCTGGTAAAGGAGAAATGTGCTGGTATCGTATATCTCGGAGCCGACAACCAGAAGTTGCACGACAACTTTGACGCACTCGGCATCCCTGTACGCGACACTCACAGCATGAAGGATTGCGTAGCAGCCTGCCAGGAATTGGCAAAGCCGGGCGATACCGTACTCCTCAGCCCATGCTGCGCAAGTTTCGATCTCTTCAAGAACATGGAAGATAGAGGCGAGCAGTTTAAGACGCTGGCAAGAGCTATCGGAGAATAACAGTTTTCAAAAAATAGAACAGATAGAACTATAAAGAAATGAATAACAAGAGCATTGGTAATATTTTCAAGGGAGACAAGGTGATCTGGATGGTCTTCTTCTTTCTCTGTATGATAAGCATCGTGGAGGTATATTCTGCCTCCAGCTCCTTGTCGTACAAGACAGGAAACTACATGGCACCTGTCATCCGCCACATCTTGCTCTTGGGAGGCGGTCTGTTCACCATGATTTGCATGCTCAAGGTGAAATGCAAGTACTTCAAGATTGTTACCCCCGTCGTGATGGGCATCTCATTACTGTTGCTCGTTCTGGTCTTGGCTACCGGTCAATCTACCAACGGAGCCTCCCGATGGTTCTCTCTGATGGGCATACAGTTCCAGCCTTCAGAAATAGCAAAGGGAGCGGTAGTACTGGCTGTAGCTCAGATTCTTAGTGCTATGCAAACAACTCAGGGAGCCAACAGGAAGGCATTCAAGTTCATACTTGTAGCAACTGCTCCATTTGTAATTCTCATCGGACTGGAAAACTTATCCACAGCCATGCTCCTCAATATCACAATCTTAGCCATGATGCTCATCGGACGAGTGCCGATGAACCAGATTGGCAAGCTGGTGGGACTGGGCATGATTGTCATCGTCACAGCCTTTGCAGGTATCATGATAGTAGGACAGGACAAGGGCGAAGAGGGCAATAAACCGGAAAATATGCTGACCGAGAAGGTTGAGCAGGAACAGAACAAGCCTAACATGGCAGAAAAGATGTTCCATAGAGCCGACACCTGGAAAGCCCGTATTGACAAGTTTATGAACTCAAAGCCTGTAGCCCCACAGGATGTCGATCTCGACAAAGATGCCCAAGTGGCACATGCCAACATCGCCATCGCCTCTTCCAACATCGTAGGCAAAGGGCCTGGAAACTCAGTAGAAAGAGACTTCCTCTCACAGGCGTTCTCAGACTTCATCTATGCCATCATCATCGAAGAGATGGGTATATGGGGAGCCGCACTGGTTGCATTCCTCTACATCATCCTCCTGTTCAGAGCTGGCAGAATAGCCAACAGGTGTGAGAACAATTTCCCAGCCTTTCTCTGCATGGGACTCGCCATCATGCTGGTTACCCAGGCACTCTTCAACATGGCAGTAGCAGTAGGTTTGGCTCCTGTTACAGGACAGCCACTACCACTCATCAGTAGAGGTGGTACATCTACCATCATCAACTGTCTGTACCTGGGCATCATCCTGAGTATCAGTAGAACAGCCAAGAAGAAAGAGATACTTCAAAATGAGCTCGACGACAGCAAAATGGTGGCTGCCTGACAAGAGTTTTATAAATTAAGGTGAAAAAATGGCAGAAAATGCCGTTAAATCGATATTTTTTTATACCTTTGCGTTATAAACATGAACGGATATGAATAATGAATTAAGAATTATCATAAGCGGAGGCGGCACAGGTGGTCACATCTTCCCTGCCGTATCCATTGCAAACGCCATCAAGGCGAAGCGCCCTGATGCTAAGATTTTGTTTGTAGGTGCACTCGGCAGAATGGAAATGCAGCGGGTACCTGCTGCGGGTTATGAGATCAAGGGCTTGCCTATCTGCGGCTTCGACAGAAAGCATCTGCTCAAGAACATCGCCGTACTCTTCAAGATATGGAAGAGCCAGCACATGGCAAAGAGTATCATCAAAAACTTCAAGCCTATGGCGGCTGTGGGCGTAGGTGGCTATGCTAGCGGTCCGACTCTCAATGTTTGTGCCAGCAAAGGAATACCTTGCCTCATCCAGGAGCAGAATTCATACGCTGGTGTAACCAATAAACTCTTGGCCAAGAAGGCTGAAAAAATCTGTGTGGCTTACGAAGGAATGGAGCGTTTCTTTCCTGCAGACAAGATTATCATGACCGGTAATCCTGTTCGCCAGAATGTATTGGATACTACCATCACCCAGGAAGAAGCACGCAAGCTGTTCGGTCTCGACCCTGAAAAGAAGACCATCTTGCTCGTAGGTGGCAGCCTTGGCGCAAGAACCATCAACGAGAGTGTGCTCCAGCACCTCGACCTGGTGAAAGAAAGCGGCGTACAGTTTATCTGGCAAACAGGTAAATACTATAATGCTGCCATCATGGAGCAACTGAAAGGTCAGGAGCTGCCAATGCTCAAGGTTACTGATTTCATCAGCGACATGGGTGCTGCTTACAAGGCAGCCGACCTGGTTATCAGCCGCGCAGGTGCCAGCAGTATCAGCGAGTTCTGCCTCATCGGCAAACCGGTTATTCTGGTTCCAAGCCCTAATGTGGCAGAAGACCACCAGACCAAGAACGCCATGGCATTAGTCAACAAAGATGCTGCCATCTACGTAAAGGATGCCGATGCACCAGAGGTATTGCTCAAGAAAGCAGTTGACACGGTAAAAGACGAGGCTAAGCTTGCTTCGCTCTGTGAGAATATCAAGAAATTAGGATTAAAGAACTCTGCCGACGTCATCGCCGACGAAGTAATCAAATTAGCAACAAAGTAATGGAAATAAAAGATATTAAAGCAGTTTATTTTGTAGGAGCGGGCGGCATCGGAATGAGCGCCATCGCCAGATACTTCCTCAGCAAGAAGTTGGTTGTAGCCGGATATGACAAGACTCCATCCAATCTAACTCATGAGTTGGAGAAAGAGGGAATGCTTATCCACTATGAGGAGAATGTTGACCTCATACCAGAAGCCTGCAAGGACGCCAAGACAACATTGGTAGTCTACACACCGGCAATTCCTGCTGAACACAAGGAACTGGTTTTCTTCCATGAGAATGGATTCACCATCGAGAAGCGAGCTCAGGTTCTGGGTACATTAACCCGTACACATAAGGGACTGTGCGTAGCGGGTACACACGGAAAGACATCAACATCTACCATGTGTGCTCACATCATGCACCAAAGCCATATTGACTGTAATGCCTTCCTGGGAGGTATCTCAAAGAACTATGGCACCAACTATATCCTCTCCGACAAGAGCGACTATGTTGTCATTGAAGCAGATGAGTTTGACCGCAGTTTCCACTGGTTGCGCCCATGGATGAGCGTCATCACGGCTACAGACCCAGACCATCTCGACATCTACGGCACCAAGGAGGCTTATCTGGAAAGTTTCCGTCACTATACAGAACTGATCCAACCGGGCGGTGCACTCATCATCCACAAAGGTCTGGAGATGAAGCAACACGTACAAGACGATGTCAAGATATACGAATACAGCCAGAACGAGGGCGACTTCCACGCTGAGAACATCAAGATAGAGAATGGAGGTATCACCTTTGATTTCATCTCTCCTATCGAGAACGTAACGGGCGTAGAACTCGGACAGCCTGTGCCTATCAACATCACAAATGGTGTGGCAGCAATGGCAATGGCACAATTGAATGGTTGTACAGCCGATGAACTCCGTAACGGCATGAAGACCTACGGAGGAGTTGACCGCCGTTTCGACTTTAAGATCAAGAATAACAAACTGGTATTCCTGTCTGATTATGCTCATCATCCAAAGGAGATATATCAGAGTGCCAAGAGTATCAGAGAGTTATACAAGGACCGTAAGATAACAGCCATCTTCCAGCCTCACTTGTATACTAGAACCCGCGATTTCTATAAAGATTTCGCCAACAGTTTGAGTCTCTTGGACGAGGTTATCCTCTGCGACATCTATCCAGCTCGCGAGCAGCCTATTCCAGGAGTAACCTCCAAGCTTATCTATGACAATCTGAAACCAGGTGTAGAAAAGAGCATGATTCATAAAGAAGACGTTCTTGACCTGGTAAAGAATCGAGACTTCGATGTTCTAGTTATCTTAGGAGCTGGCGATTTGGACAACTATGTTCCACAAATTACCAAAATACTTGAAGAGAAATAAATGCATATCAATTGGAAGAAAACCATCATCATCGCACTGGATTTAGTACTCGGTACTTATCTGGTATTCGCTTTCACCAGGTTTAACAAACCTGATGAAACGAAGTTGGTATGCACCAAGGTGAACATCAACATTCAAGATGAGATGACGAATGGCTTTCTGAATGCGAAGGAAATCAAGAAACGACTGGAAGCCAGGAAACTCTATCCGCTGGGGGAACCGCTCAAAGAGGTGAACGCCCGCATGATAGAAGAAACCTTGAAGACCAGTCCTTTCGTCAAGACGGCAGAATGTTCAAAGACTCAGGATGGTCTTGTTGACATCTACCTCACCCAACGCATGCCAATCGTCAGAATCAAAAGCATCAGCAACGAGGACTATTATATTGATGACCACAATCAGATCATGCCCAACACGAACTATACATGCGACATTATCATCGCAACGGGCTACATCAACAAGTGGTATGCTAAAAAATACATCTCATTACTAAGCAAAGCGCTGATGACGAATGAACTCTGGCGAAACCAGATAGAACAGATCCATGTCCTGCCTGATAGAGGAATAGAACTGGTACCGCGAGTAGGCAACCACATTATATATATAGGTAACCTGCCAGAGACCAACCTCATCGACAAACGAGAGCAAGCCATCAACGATTTCGTCAACAAGAAGATGAATCGATTAGAGAAATTCTATAAGTATGGACTCTCACAAGCTGGCTGGAACAAGTATTCGTATATCAATATCGAATTCGACAACCAGATCATATGTAAAAAGCATCAAAATAGCTAATTAGAAAATAGAAACAGATTAAGATAACATATAAGAACTATGCCAAAGGAATTTATTGTAGCTATCGAACTTGGCTCATCTAAGATGACAGGTATAGCAGGTCAGAAAAATTTGGACGGCAGCATCACCGTACTTGCCACCGTAGAGGAAGATTCATCTTCTTGCATCAGAAAGGGTGTGATCTATAACATTGACAAAACCTGCCAATGCTTGACCAACATCATCAAGAAGTTAAAGAATATACTGAAACAGGATATTACCCAGGTCTATGTAGGCGTGGGCGGTCGCTCTATACGCAGTATCAAGAACGTCATTGTCAAGGATCTCCCAGGTAACACCATCATCTCACAAGAGATGATCAATGAACTGATGGATATCAACCGCAACATGACCTATCCGGACCAGGAAATCCTGGATGCTGCAACTCAGGAATACAAGATAGACAACCAATACCAGATAGACCCTGTAGGAATACAGTGTAACCATCTGGAAGGCATCTTCCTGAATATACTTTGGCGCAAGAACTTCTATAACAATATCAATACCTGTTTTGAAAATGCCAACATTCCTATTGCAGAAATGTACCTGGCTCCTTTAGCTATGGCTGACAGCGTTTTGACAGACTCAGAAAAGCGTGCAGGCTGTATGCTTGTTGACTTGGGTGCCGATACGACAACCGTTTCTGTATATTATAAAGGTATACTTCGTCATCTCTCTGTCATCCCATTGGGCGGCGGCAACGTGACCAAAGACTTAACTTGTCTTCAGATTGAAGAGCCTGATGCTGAAAAGATGAAACTCAAGTATGCCAAGGCTTATACCGATATCAACAATATCGACCCGACCCTGAACTACCCTATCGACAAGGATAGAGTGGTTGAAAGCAAGAAGTTCATCGAAATCGTAGAAGCACGCGTAGAGGAAATCGTAGAAAACGCATGGTTCCAGATTCCTGTGGAATTCTCAGATAAGCTGTTGGGGG
>ERZ772884.737-NODE-737-length-23460-cov-8.719291_pt1 | contig 23460 bp, 20 predicted proteins | sample MGYA00580574_ERZ772884 | MGnify/ENA primary metagenome ERZ772884 (study PRJEB29015, sample SAMEA2737690) | human gut metagenome | biome: human gut; feature: human-associated habitat; material: faeces | place: China | collected 2012 ... | reverse complement strand
ATATTTTGATAGTTCATACCTAACATTATACCAGCATTAAAATGAAATCATAGATCGAAAAGGTTATAATAACAGTATAAGACCAGAGGTATAGGGAATGGAAAATATAATAATTTCAAAAGAGTTTCTAGATTGGTATGACTATTACAAGGAGTGTAAAGAAAAGTATTCGAGTTTAGTAAATGATGTAGAGAATAAAATGATTTGTGGTAAATATAAAGATATTAAACTTCCTTTTTCAAATATGAATACGAATAATTTGAATCGTGATATATCGAGCTTAGAAAAGATTCAAGTGCTTATGATGCAGGGGAGTACAAGTCAGATTAATGTAGAAATAGAGCTTGTAAAGGAGAAGATGTTTGAATCTTGTTGGAATGTGAACTTTGGCATATTGTGCAATCCTTTGGCGAGTACGCTATATCGTATGATTTTGGATTCGAGTCGGGTTAAGAAACATATTGAGGATGTTTCAAAGCGATGTAAAGAAAATGATTTTTATACTTCTGTATTTATTCCTGTTTATTTAAGACATTTCTATGCTTCTATTTGCGAAGAGTGTATAAAGGAATATAGTTCGTATGGGTTTATGGAGTTACTAAATTCTTTAATTGAAGAGGATAAGTTTAGTGAGGCTTGTAGTTTTTGTCCAATCTATGAAGAAATTTATATCCAAGCAAATGAAAAGGGATTGCTTTCAAAAGAGTTAATACAGGTGATGCAACAGTATGGTATAGATGTACCTGTTACTAAAAAAGAAACGAAACTACCTAATATACCTACAAAAGCAGAGAGAAAGAAGTCTAAGAAATTAGGTATAGAAACACGTAAGAAAATCGTTGGTGATGGTGTTAAGAAAATCTTAGATATGAGTGATGAGGAGCTTATATCTCGTTATGATGGTAAGTCAGAGGATGAGGTTCAAGAAATGCTTTATGAGGAGCCTTGGTGCGAGAATGAATATTTTGATGATGATCTACTTGCGTTTCTTAGCGTATTAACATGTATGAGTATAGATTTTGAGGATGCCTTTATTAATTGGTTGGCTCATTTTATATTTAGAAGATTGATTGATATACATAAGAAAGTGGTGGTTGAGCCATCTAAAATGGTGAAGACAACTCCACCTAAAGTACAATCTTCAAAGGTTCGTAAGGTAAATCAGGGTGGCACCTCATTTAATAAAAGTGTGACGAGATCCCCAAAGATTCGCAGTGAGCATGTGAGTCAATCTTCTAGAAATGTAAATCAAGCCAGGGCTTCAGTAGCTATTAAACAGGAGGAAACATCAAATGGTAAGGGTGGAATTATTTTCTTGATCATTATTGGACTTCTGTTTGGATATGGATATATTTCTTTGAAAAAGGAAGAGGCAGAATGGGATATGGCACAGGAGCAGTATCGTATTGAGAGTAGGCGGAAAGCTGAACAAAATGAGTTTAAGGTAAGGGAAGAAAAACGTAAAAAGAAGGAGGGGCAAAGTTCAAACTCATCATCATCTTCTTCGTCCTCATCTTATGATGAAGGAAGTGATGATGCATATTCTGGTGATTATGATGAGAATCGTTACGATAACGATGAAAATTATCGTGATGGTGTAGATGATATGTTGGATGAACTGGGAGAATAAAGAAAAATACAGTGAAAGACTTATTGGATATTTGTATACTCATGAGTAGTATACTTACGAGTATACAAATTTATTCGGAAGGATTTTGTCTTGCAAGTAAGACAAAAATATATGAATGCTGTCTTGTTCATAAGACAAAAAGTGTTAATATTGTCTTGTACGTAAGACAATATCTGCATATGATAAGATAATGAAGGTTGATGTATATGAATCGAGATGTTTTGAAACAAATAATAATAGATCAAAAGGAGATGTATCTTGGTAATCCATTGATTTCTAGGGATTATGATTTAGAAGAAAATGTAAATTATTGTTTTGTTGGTATTCGAAGAACGGGAAAATCATATATGATGTATCAACAGATTCACGATTTAATGAATGATGGAATTTCATCGTCACAAATTGTATATGTGAACTTCGAGGATGAGCGTTTATTGGAGATTAGTGTGGATGATTTAAATACAATATTAGAGCTTGGTATTGAATTTTCTGGCTCGAAAGGGAAACCATACTTATTTTTAGATGAGATTCAGAATGTTGATGGATGGGAAAAATTTGTTCGTAGAGTTGCGGACATGAAGTATCGAATCAATATCACAGGAAGTAATAGTAAAATGTTAAGCAAAGAAATAGCTTCTACTTTAGGTGGAAGATTCATGATTGTGAATGTATTTCCATATTCTTTTAAGGAATATTTGAGTGCAAATCATATTGAGAATATAATGCTTGATCAAATAGGTACAAAAAAGCGTGCAGATATTGTAAGTCAATATGAACAGTATGTGACGTATGGAACTTTTCCTGAATTGGTGGATATTAAAAATAAAAGACCATTTTTAAATAATATTTATCAAACTGTTTATTTACAGGATATTATTACAAGAAACAAAATTACAAATGATTTTGCGGTTCGATTAATTTTAAAGAAGATTGCAGAGTCTGTAACGAAAGCTTTGTCTTTTAATCGGTTAACGAATATAGTGAAAAGTGCTGGGATTTCGATTGGAAAACAAACGGTAATCAATTATGTAGGACATATGTTAGATTCATATTTAATATTTTCACTACAGAACTATGCATCAAAAAAAACATCACCAAAATATTATTTCATGGATACTGGACTGTTGGGGTTGATGTTGTTGGATTGTAGAACAGCTCAATTGGAAAATTTGGTTGCGGTTGAGCTGATTCGAAGATATGGATTTGAAAATGTGTATTTCTTTGAAAATAATATCGAAGTAGATTTTTATGTTCCAAGTGAAAATTTGGCAATACAGGTGAGTATGCAAGTGTTAGAGGATGTAGATACCTTAGAACGTGAAACGAAGGCGTTTGTGAAATTGAATCAATTTATCCCAGATACAAAGTGTCTTCTTGTTACAAATAGTGAGGAAACAAAATTGAATTGTGATGGAATAAAGATAGATGTGGTTCCTGCATGGAAGTGGTTGTTAGATTAGAAAAGGAGATTGACATGTGAGTCGATCTCCTTTAATCCTTCATTGTGATATATTCATAGGTTGGTGTGAAGTTTTGGCTGTCTTGAAGCTTATAGTACTGTATAAAAATGCGTGTCATAATATTTGGAATTTCTGATTCCATTGGTTGGGATAGAATGATCAAATATTGCATGGCACTATAACGTGTACAAACATCGACTTTTCGAATGTTGTTGTGGATAGCTTCACCCATATGTGTTAAGGCTTCTTCAATTTCTTCAATGTATGGAAGTGCATCTTGTACGGTTTCCATAGTCACCATCACCAAATAACAACAAGAATGATTACGAACCATTAATTGGTGTATGTATTCATAGTGTCGAGTGAATTCTCTGAATTCTAGATTTAAAGCGCCAGTATAGCTTCCGCTATTTTGTAGGGATTTGGCAATTTGTTTCAGGTCAGTCGCATTATTGAATTCATTTCCATATTGAATTTGATTGTAGAAAGAATAGCTGTTTTTACCATTTTGTTTCACATAATACAAGGCTTTGTCCGCTTTTGAAGAAGCATCTTCAAAATGATCATTTTTTGTCGTCATAAGCATACCGGCTGATAGTGACGCAAATTGAATTTCATGATCGTTTTGTACGATTTCTTTGAATTGTTGGATCAAATTAGATAGGATGTTTTCAGCTTCTTCATGATTTACTTTTGGCAAGAATAGAAGGAATTCATCTCCACCCATTCTACATGTGATCTTATCGGATGGAATGTCTAATAATAGTTTTCCTAAACTTTTTAAAGCTCTATCTCCAGCTTTATGTCCATAGACATCATTGATTTTCTTTAGATTATCCATGTCTAGAAACACAAGGCATCCCTCTGCCTTTTGCATAGCACTCGCAATGTATTTTTGTCCAACACTACGTACGGGAAGACCTGTAAGATAGTCGTAGTTCTTTGTTTCTTCCTGATCTTTAATGGTTGATACAACGTCAGATATAAATTTGTCGATTGTATTTTCTTGAACCGGAATAATTTCGTGTTCTAAGTTAAACAAAGATCCATCGTCCATGAGTTTAAGAAAGATTTGGGTGATTTCAGGATCAAATTGCGTACCTGCATTCTTTTTGATTTCTTCTTTAATTTGCTCAATACTAAGCGCATTACGATAGATTCTTTTTGAATTCATGGCATCATAGCTATCGGCTAGAGTAATGATACGTGCTTGAATGGGAATCTCATTTCCTTTAAGTCCATCGGGATAGCCAGTACCATCATAGTGTTCATGATGACTTCTTGTGACTTCACCTAGGTGAGGTATGATTGTGATATCTTTTAGAATGTCTTGTCCAATAATCGTATGTTGTTTAATTAAATTGAATTCTTCATCCGTTAATTGACCTGGTTTATTTAAAATTTGATCGGGAATACCAATCTTTCCAATGTCGTGTAGATAAGCACAGCTTTTAATATTTTCAATTTCCTGATTTGTCCAACCAAGATTTTTGGCAATTAAAGCAGCATATTGGGCAACACGCCTTGAATGACCACGTGTATATTCGTCTTTTGCCTCAATCGTTGTCGAAAGAGATTGCATCATTTGAAGCGTTATTTTTTTGTTTTCTTTCTTTTCAATATCCAATTCCTTTTGGTGACGCGTCTGTTCAATAAGTTGAATTCTATGGATGGTACGAACAATGTTTGTGAGTAGTAATACAATCATGCCGATACCGATAAAGATGCCGGAAATCATGGCAACAAAATAGACGGATATACTTTCAATGGCTATGCAGACTAAGACTAAAAAGAGTCCGAAAAGTAAGAAGTAGTCTGAGCGGGAATGACTGTATTTGCGTATGTATTGGCATAAATGAATAAATACCAAGATAAATACACAGATCAGAATGCATTGTGCAACAGGCAATGTTTCAATGTAGTCTTTGACTTTAGCTAAATATAGGATGGATGAAACCGCAAAGTTTAAAAGGGCAATGCACCCAATATATTTATAGAGCTTTCGATGCTTTCCATTTTGGATGCTGTCGGCATAGAACAGTAGTGGCAACGGACTAAGCATGATCATCACAAAACATAGGGATGCTAAAGAAGATGCATTTGGTACTAGAATCTGGCGAATCTTGGATTCTCCAAGCATCCAAGTAGCGCCCATGACCATACACCAGCCTAAATATTCCATGCTGAAAGTGGTGTGATAAGTAAATTTTAGGGCTGAACCAAAGATAATGGATGTAATACCGGCAAATAAAATGAAGAAGGCAATGAATGTGGATATTCCATAATCGTTATATATATATTGCCAGATTTCAGCTTGACTTCCACAATAAATTTCGTTGACAACACCTGAATAGTTAGAAGTATAAGTTGTTAGTTCAATGCGTAGTGTTTTTCCTGCATCCCTATAGGTTGTGGGACAAAATATGTATCGACTGGCCGAATTCTTACCGGCAAGGCGCGTATCTTTTGTAGAATATTCTGTACGTAATTCATCACCTACATAGAATTTAACATCTTGTAAAGAGGAGCGAATCGCAAATGAAGTTGCATCATAATCTTCAGAAAGCGTTGTACTTAAGATCATGGTATGACCGGGTTTTATTTCATAGTTTCCTGGAAGATTTATTTTTTGTTTGGAACCATCTTCTTTTTCCCAATAAAAAGTTCCTGTATAGACTGGGGATTGGGATTGAACATCATTTCCTTGTTCATTTGCACCAAAGAATTGCATACAAAGAAACCATCCTAAAATGGCAATCATTAAGATATAGAAGAATACTTTTATTCCTTGTAGGTTATATTTTTGTGTACGCATTCTTAACCCCTTCTTCCCTAAAGAGAGTATCCCTTTTTTTTAGAGGTGTGTCAATGATTTTGTTGACAAACCCAGTCATGAGTAATAGAACGTAATCGTTCTAAATAGAACAATAAGGAGAATGCATATGCACTTTTGGGATGAACATAAAACAATAACGAGATATTATGAGATGAAAATGTCGGGGGTTTGTGAAAAATACAATTTAAGACAGATGGAATATGACATCTTAATGTTTCTTTACAATAATCCGGAATATAACACGGCGGCGGATATTGTTCGTATTCGTAAGTCAACAAAGTCTCATGTTTCAACTTCACTTAAAGTATTAGAAGATCGTGGTTTGATTGAAAGAAGAGTGGATCCTGCAAACAAAAAGCGTGTCACACTTCATTTGCTTCAATTGGCCAATGAAGTGATTGAGGATGGCAAGTGGGCTCAAAAGGAGTTTGCGCAAGATATGTTTGATGGTCTTAGTGAAGAAGAAATCAGATCTTTTATGAATGTTTTTCAAAAGGTGTATGACAATGCAGAAAGGATGATTTCAATTGAAAAAAATGCCGGATTTAATGGAAGCAATTTTTGATGCATGTTATTTGATTTTTGACTTAATTGCCGGAATCTTATTCTTTGTATATTCTAAAGGAAATCCATTATTTATTTTATATGGTGTATTAACATTAACATTGTGTGGTGGAGATGCATTCCACTTGGTTCCTCGTATTAAAAGAGCGGTTTATGGAACAAATGACAAAATCAAAAGACAACTTGGTATTGGATTGCAGGTATCTTCAATCACAATGACAGTATTCTATATTATCTTATTGTTTATCTGGAAATTAACTTTCCCAACGCTTACTGCTCCAGCATGGATTGAAGCTATGATTTGGATTTCAGCTATTATTCGTATCGTAGTATGTTTCTTACTACAAAACAATTGGACGAGTGAAGAAGGAAATAGGAAGTTGTCTTTAATTCGTAATGCTGTATTTGCCGTAACTGGAATTGGTGTAATTCTTCTTTATACGATTTCAGGGAATATGTATGATTTACACTTAAACCGTATGGTTGCAGCTATTATTATTTCGTTTGGTTGCTACATCCCAGTTACATTGTGGTCTAAGAAAAAGCCAATGATTGGATTGTTGATGATTCCTAAGACTTGTGCTTATATGTGGGTCATTGTGATGGGATTGCAATTATTATTTTAGAATTTCTTCAAGAGAACGCCTACTCGACGTTCTCTTTCTATATAAATTTATGGATTTAGAGCATCTAATTCAATGAAAATAGGTTATTTTAGATCAAATAGGAACTATCGTTACAAACGTATTGGAATTCACAATATTTTCACATTGGACATTTATAATAGAAATTGGCTACTGGATGTAGTAACGGTGAACCCTCTGAATAAAAAGGATGATATCTTGAGTTCTCAAAGATTCCGATTTTGTAGGAGGACGTGTTTTATGTATATTTATCTGTACATTGATGTTGCCATGAGTTTAATGGCACTAGTAGAAATACTTAGAATTACATTATTGATTATAGAAAAATGTAAAAAACACTAGTTCACCTGACCAAAGAATGAAACTAGTGTCTTTACATTAGATAAATTCAGAGGAACCACTGTATCCAGTAGTCTTTCTGTATGATTATTAAACAATTGATATATTTAAAAGTCAAGGCTAAATCTATCTAAATCAATGAAAATAAGTCGTTTTAGATGAAGTAGGAACAATCGCAACAAATTTACGGGAATTAAAAATGATATCTGTTTGTGTTCTTTACAGATCCTTCAATTTTTTTGTAGGAGAAGATGATGTATATATATTGATGTTGCCTTGATTTTAATGGCACTAGTAGAAATACTAAGAATTACATTGATTATCATAGAAAAATGTAAAAGACACTCGTTCGTGTAAATGAGTGTCTTTATTGTATTGCTTTAATCCAAACAATGTTTCGATACAAGAATCATCCATTACACGATCTGTTGGTGGCATGTTGGCATGTTCTAGTAGGGAGTCTACGTGGTCCTTGATGGTTACATCTACAAGTTTATTGACATCGATTCCTCTGAGTTCAAAGAATAAGAATGGGTTTTCGTCAAGTTTAGTTCCAATTCCGTAGAGTACGGCAGCAACGTGCTTACACATTAAGGCCCAGTCGGGGCAGCTACAGTTGAAACTGATTTCTCTTTGGCTTGGGAAGAGTCCGTTTTCAGATAGGAATATTTCTTTTAAACTTTCGGGGAATTGCCCATTCACAAGTTCTTGTAAGTTTTGGATTTGTGAACTACATTTTTCAATGATGTCTTCACAAATTTCTTCTTTTAGTGGACTGATATTGATTTCCACTTTGTATGGTGCTTTTCTTGATCCTTGTACACGTGCTTTTACCTTACCCTTAACAATTTGTAAGTCCACAACTGCACCTGAACGAACATATCTTTTTCCTCGTTCGATACGACTGGCATAATCGGCATATTGTTCGATATTTTTACACCAGGCCATGCCCCACCAGCTTTTTGCGGTTTGCCTTCCGTCTACAATAATGGGATGCATTTCTTTTCCTTTGTTTTTTGCGTTTTTAACACTTTCTTGTGCTTTTTTTTGTAATTCTTCTACGCTCATTTGCGAATATTGCATGCTTGCTGTCCAATATTTTGCCATAATCTACACATCCAATCTTAATAAGTCCATTAGTTCGTTTGTATCTAGTTCAGTAATCCATTTTTCTTGGCTAGAGGCAAGAATGGAATTTGCGAGTTCTTGTTTAGACTCAATTAATTTATCAATTTTTTCTTCAATAGTTCCATTTGAAACAAGTTTATGAACAAAGACTTCTTTGGTTTGTCCAATACGATATGCACGATCGCTCGCTTGATTTTCTACGGCTGGGTTCCACCAACGGTCAAAGTGAATGACGTGGTTGGCAGCTGTTAGATTGAGTCCGGTTCCGGCTGCTTTTAACGATAATACGATATATGGAACGTATGTGTTTTCGTCATTAAATTTTTCAACGATTTCAGTACGCTTTTTAGCTGAAATACCACCATGAATAATATATCCCTTCTTATGGAAGATAGATTCTAGGTATTGGGATAGGGGTTCGCACATTTCTTTATATTGTGTAAATACCAATACTCTTTCCCTTTTCTCATAGATGGTTTCACACAACTCTTTCAACATCGCATATTTTCCACTGTCCTTTGGATTGTAGTTGGTATCATGAATAAATTGGTCTGGGTGATTACAGATTTGTTTCAATTTTGTCAATAACGCAATCACAATACCTCTTCTTTGAAGTCCAGTGGATTCCAATATTTTTTGTTCTGCTTTATCAACTTCCTTGCGATACAAAACGACTTGTCGTTTGGACAAATCCACATGTTCTGTGATTTCCATTTTGTCTGGTAAATCTGAAATGATTGTTTTATCTGTTTTTAGACGTCTTAAAATGAATGGGGAAACCATCATTTTTAATTTTGTCATATATTCAGGATAGGCTTGTACTTTCTTTGCGTATTCCTTAAATTCAGATGCACTACCTAATAATCCTTTATTTAAGAAGTCAAATAGTGACCATAAATTGGATAGGTCATTTTCAATCGGTGTACCTGTCATTGCGATGCGCATATGGCTGGGAATCTTTTTAATAGCACGTGTTTGTTTGGTTGCCGGATTTTTAATGGCTTGTGCCTCATCTAAAATCAAACAGTCCCATACTCTTTCTTGTAAAAATACATTGCGTAATGCCATCCCATAGGTTGTTATAGTGATAAATGTGTCTTCATGTACAATATTGTTTTTTCCATGAAGAATATAATATGGCATTTTAGGGGCAAAGCGATCTATTTCTTTTGACCAGTTTCCTAGTAGGGATGCAGGAACAATCAATAATACATGTGCATTTTTCTTTTTTTCATACATCTTCTCTAAAAAAGAAATGACTTGAAGTGTTTTTCCTAGTCCCATATCGTCGGCTAGGCATGCGCCAAAACCTAAATCATTCATTTGATTTAACCAATTGTAGCCACTCTTTTGATAAGGTCGGAGTGTTGCGTTTAAATATTTTGGTTGAGCTTTGTTTTTGATTTTTGAAGGATTTTTTAATTTACCTAAAATATCCCTTAACCATTTTCCATTTGATATCTGTATACCCATATCGACATCAATACCATCATCATTTGACATATATGTTTTTGTCAAAGCTTCCTTTAATGTAATGGTGCCATCATATTGTTCCATTTGTTCAAGAAGTTGTTGAAGCTTATTGTGATTAATTTCTACCCATTGACCTTTTAACCATGCAAGTCCTTCTTCCATTTTTAAAAGTTCACTAATTTCCTTCTTTGTAAGGGCACGCCCATTAACAATTAGAGATGGTTGTAAGTATAGTATGGAGTCAAATCCAAACATGGATGGTTTGGTATCTCCAATGTTCACATTGATTTTTACAGAAGAATATTTCTTCTTCCACCAATTTGGTACTCTACACTTAATGCCACAAGCCTCAATGTCAGGCACACTTTTTAATAAAGAATAGGCTTCTTTACTTGTTAATCTGATGGGATGGAACAAATCACCGGTTTCCATATATTGGGCAATCAAAGTATTCTTTTGAGCGACTACATTTAGGCAGGATAATAAATTTAATAATTGTTCTTGATCGTTTTTATATTCGACTAGTGCATGCTTAAGTGGCATATGAACAATTCGATTTTCTTTGTCTTTTGTGGCATACGTCGCTAAAAACGCAAACGGAAAGTCTGCATCATCTTCGTTTTCGACTAAGTGAAAATAGATTCGTTTTGCGATTTTTAAATCTTGGGATTTTTCCTGAAGATACATTTGAACTGTACCTTTATAGGATTTCATATCTAAACTAAATTGATTATTTAACTTTTCAAATACGTTTTGAATCCACTTTTCATCAATATATTCTGTACCAATCGCAAAAGGAATAATAGACATTAAATATTCTAAGTCTTCACTTGATGCTTCTACTTTAGTATCTTCTCTAGCTACTTCTAGTTCAGGACGATTACTTAAAAGTTCAATGAATTTCAAAGAGAGTTGATACAAATAAAAAGCACTAGGCGTCAATCCCTTTAGATTGTTTTCAAACCCCAATTCATAGAGTGCCAAATATTTGTCTTTTTTGAATTCCTCAGCCCATTTTGAAGTATTTTCTTCTTTTGTTTCATCAATATGAAATCCGTTCTTGGTAAAAATAAAATTTAGTTTATTCATGATAATTCAACCCCGATTGTATTATTTTTCTACATTTTATCATATATATTAAAACAATTGATAAATATATCAATAATGCTTTAAAGAATTTGTAATATGTGTCAATGGAATTATTTCTTCCAATTTCGTTCAAATTTCGTTTTCTCTGATTCGATAAGAATTAGAGTGATTGATAATTTTGAATTAGAAGAATTCACAAAAAATGAGTGTTGTAATTTGTTTTCATTGTTTCCTTACTATCACGGGAGTTTAACACTTGCTCATAGCCAAAATAGCCAAATGTCGTTTATGTACGGCTTTTTTTTCGTCAAATTCTTATTTTTTTACTGTTGTATGTGTTGTAATTATGATATAATAGTTGTAAAGGATGGCTGCTTCTATGAAACTGTATTATGATAAACGACTTAAAGATCCTACTTACTATATTCAGCAGGGATTTAGAAATGGTAAAAAAACGACAACCAAAAATATCAAAAGATTAGGTAAACATTCTGAGCTTCTTCTTATTACGGATAATCCCTTGGAATACGCTAAAAACGAAGTAAAAAAAATGAATGAGGAATATCGTTCTGGCAGATCTGAATTCATTGTTACTATGGACTTTAATGAAAGAATCCCTTCTACAGATTCCCCTTGTTCGAATTCTACTAGTTTGAACATTGGATATCTGTATCTTAAGGATATCTATGCCAAATTGAATCTGTCTGATTTTTTTAAATCAGTTTCTTCTGACCGAAAGATCACCTACGACTGTAATAAAATCTGTCAGTTTCTTACCTATGCAAGGATTCTGGATCCTGCCAGTAAATATGGAACATACGATAAACTTGATACATACTATGAGAAACCTCAGGTTGAATACCAACATATGATTCGTTTCTTGGATATTCTAGACAGAAACAGTGACCAATATTTAAAACATCTTTTTGACAATTCCGAAAACATCGTTAAACGAGATACTTCAGTTATGTACTATGACTGTACAAACTATTTCTTTGAAACAGAAAAGCCTGATGAGGAGATCGTTGACGAAGTTACTGGAGAAATTATCCTTGGACTTCGCCAGTTCGGAATCAGTAAGGAAAACAAGACATCTCCTATTGTTGAAATGGGGCTTATCATGGACAGCCGTGGAATCCCTATTTCTATGTGTATTCATCCAGGAAACACAAATGAACAACTTACTGCCGTTCCACTTGAAAAAGAAGTTATAAAAATGACCGGAAACAAAAAGTTCATATATTGTGCGGATGCAGGACTTGGATCCTACAATATCCGTAAATTCAATGATATGGGTGGTAGAGCCTATATTGTTACACAGTCAGTAAAAAAACTTGGACAAGAGATCAAAGATATCGTATTCAACGATTCAAACTACCGTCTATTGTCAAATGACGATGCGATCACATTGAAAGAAATGCGAACATTTAATAAAAAAAGCGCAAACAATCTAAGCCTATACAATGATTTTGCCTATAAAGTAATTCCCACCAACACGGCCATGGATACAGGACTTTATGAAGAAAAAGTATACAAGAACGGTCGAACAAAAAAAGTAAAAGCCAAAGGAATGTTACATCAATATATCATTGTCACTTTCTCTAGAAAGATGATGGAATACCAAAGGACTATCCGTGAAAGACAGCTTGAACGTGCTAAAAAGTTATTAAGACTTAAAGATCCTGAAAAGATAAAAAAAGGACCCAACGATATACGTCGATTCCTTAAGAACACATCATCTGATACAGCTAATTATGTATTGGATATGGATAAAATCCATGAAGAAGAAAAATACGATGGATTCTATGCCGTCGCAACAAATCTTGACGATTCAGCCAAAGACATTCTAGCAGTAGCTCAAAATAGATACAAAATCGAAGACTGTTTTAGAATCATGAAGACTAATTTCGATGCAAGACCAGTATTCTTGAGAAAGCCAGAAAGAATACGTGCACATTTCTTGATCTGCTACACTGCACTACTTATATATAGGCTTATGGAGTGCAAGTTGGATGACAACTTAACTCATGTAACAACATCAAACCTAATAAAAACATTACGAAATATGAATGTAGTAAATATGGATGACATGTACTACAAATCCATCTATAGTGGAAGTCAGGCATTAGATGCATTAGAAAGATGTTTCGAGCTACAACTAAACAGAAAGTACTATAGACCAAGTGATTTAAACAAAATAGTAAAAAAATATTCAAAATAGAAATCACATACAACACTTCAAAAAAACGAAAGTGCTAGATTAAACCTTGAATAAAGGCTTTCTAGCACTTTTTACTTTTTCAACTGTCAAACTCGGGGTTTTACCTGAGTACCTGTATATGCACTGGCACTTTTACATAATTCTATAGATCCATCAATCGCATCCACGTCATAGCCAGCTTCAATAAAACATTTTGTATCTCTACCAGATCCACATCCAAAATCTAGTATTTTATTTCCGTTTAGTTCATTTAAAAATTTATTTTGCATGTCCTTTAAATCGGCAGATATTGTACTTTGAATGAATGTTTCTGAGTTTTTATTATAATAATCCAATGTTTTGTTTGTCATAAATACCCCTAATGTAGTTATAAATACTAATCTAATACTGTGTATATAATATCTTGAAGTTGTATTCAAATCAATTTCAAATGACCATTCCGCAAAATCTGCGAAATAATACTCTTTTTTGCGCACTCTTTTATCTGTAGGAAATGCTTGTATCAAATTATGATATAGATGCTTAAAGATATCAAGAAGCAAGAAATAAATAAATTGAAACATAGATTTCAAAAAGGAGAAAAAAGAGTATGAAAACATTATTAAGTATTTTAAAAGGAATTAAAAACGGACTTTCTACAGCATTTAGAAAAGTTAAATCGAGCAAGAGATTGCAGGGAGCATTAGTTCTAGTTTGTATTGTGGCAGTTGCATGTGGTGCTTTGTTTGCAGCTTACAAAAAGGGTACAAAAGTAAATGAAACGATTCAAGAAACTATTGTAAATTATCAGGATATTGAAGAAATCACATTTCAAGAAGCAACAGTTCCTGAGATTGGAGTAATTCATAAACCAATGAAATTAGGAAAACTTGAATTTGATAATCCTCTAACAACTAGCGATTATATTTTCACATATAATGCAGTTATTAAAGCAGGATATGATTTAAAAGATATTAAGGATGATGGTGGTAATGAATCAACACAAACTATTACTGTTACGTTGCCAAAAGCTTCAATCTTCGATTCTTATTTAGATGAAAAATCTTATGTTCAATATTGGGAAGGTGAAAAGATTACAGCCAATGTTGGATTAGATGATATTCACAAAGAGAAGAAAAGAATGCTTAAGGAAGCAAAACAAGATGCTATTAAAGGTGGCTTGTATGAGAAGACTGCTGAACATGCTAAGGTAGTTATCACAGATTATATTCACTCGCTTAAGGGTTATGAAAACTACAATGTAGTATTCAATGAATTGAATGATAAGGCTTAATGCCTTGTTATTCATCTAAGTATAAAAGGTTTATATTTAGATGAATGATTCTAGTTAGGAAAGATGAGGTCTAACAATAACCTCCATTACTTATCTCATTTTCATAGTTGGATTTCAACTTTCTTAACTTTGTACAGAGTGCTTAAGGGCACTCAAATAAAAAGACTTCAGAATCAGTAATCTGGAGTCTTTTGGTTTAATCAGCTAAATTAAAATGTTTAAGTGCATAAGCTAAACCATCATCGGATATGTCTTTTGTAACGAAATCAGCTGTTTTTTTACATTCATCAGCTCCGTTTCCCATGCATATGCTAAGGCCTGCTTCTTGTAAGATGTCTAGATCATTTAGACTATCTCCAATCGCAATTGTATCTTCAATGGGTATGTTTAAATAGTTTGTGATTTGTTTTAGACCAGTAGCTTTTGTGATACCTTTTATGGATATTTCACCATTGTATAAATCTAAATGGTTGTTTTTATACATAAATCCAACAAGAGATTCTAGGATTCTTTGAAATAGTTTTTCACACGATTCTTTGTTTTTGGTGAAGATAGAAATTTTAACAACTTCTTTTAAATCTTCTTCTTTCATGTCTTCAAATGGAAAACAATTATTTTTAGCCATCATTGCACGGCTTAATTCAGAATCTTCGTTGTTTTTAAACATAAGACCAGATAAACAATGAAATGCTTCTTCACTAAGATAGTTTTTGCGAATTCCATCGAGTGAAAAACCGATGTTGTTGTCTATCATAAATTGAATTAAGTTGATTAATTCTTCTTGTGGATAGGTCTTACAATAAATTGGTTTATTCTCTACATAAACCACGGCTCCACAAGAAACAATCATACCATCTAATGGAAAATCAAGTATTTCTTTATCAATGTCAGCATAGGGTCTTCCTGTGCTTAAAAATATTTTATGTCCCTTTGATTTTGCACTTAAGATAGCTTCTTTTGCACTTTCAGGAATAGCATCCTTTTCATGATCGAATAGAGTTCCATCAATGTCTATAAAAAGTAATTCAGGATTCATAGTCATTTTCTTTTTCTCCTAATGCGGTGTATATAATCGATTTAAATTCATCAAAAGAAGTACAGTTTCTTATTTCTTGAATCACCTTGTCTTCACTGAATAATGAAATCAGCGATTCATATAAGGCTCTAAAGGATCTTCTATCCGCTTTGTTTATGGCTAGTAACAATACAATGTGGACAATGTTAGAATTCCATTGAATCCCTTCCTTTGAAATGGCTACTGCAATACTTGTCTTGATTGCGTTCATTTCAACGGAATGAGGTATAGCCACGTTGCCGAATGCAGTTCCAGCGGCATTTTCTCTTTTATATATACTTTCTTCAAAGTTTGTATCTACATAGTTTTGTACAAGTAAACAATCGCATAGTTTAGCTAGAACTTGTTTTTTATTTTTGAGCTTTGAATCCACTATAAATAGATTTGGCTCAAAAAAGTCATTGAATTTAACCTTTAATTTTCGATCTCTATATTTTTCCTGGGCTTGTAAAATCGCATTTTGAATGATAGAAAATTGGCTTTTTAAATTTAAAGGGGAAATTAAAACAACATCTAATGGTTCATTCGCATATGTGTTCATAATCTTATTGGTTACAGGAATCGTAGTAAAGAGTATTGATACAGGGTTGTCTAAAGTGTTGAAATCATTTTCGTTATGAATAGAACCAACCATATTCAATTGATTTCCAAAGTTAAGCATCAAACTATTCATTATTTGATCAGCCATATTATGATAGTTTGGACATAAGATTGCGACTGGAATTTTATCTTTATTATCGGCCTGTCTTTCGATTTCGGAACCAATATGCATAGCTAAAAATGCAGTTTCATCTTCGTTTATTTTAATACTAAAACGTTCTGCTAAATCTAAAGAAATATAGATTGCGATATCAAAAATTAATGGACTATTATTTTTAATAGTTTCTGCCATTGGATTCGATGTATATTTTCCGAATTCTGCTCTTAATAATAAATTCTTTAAGTGCAAAGTAAAAGGTGTTTTAAACGTTTTACTAGAAAGATCCACCATATAAATATTGTTTATGTCTTCAACATATTCATCTATTAGTTGAATGATATTATCCCCGACCAGTTCTTTTAATTTTTTAGAAGAATCTTCAATCGAAAAATTGGCATTTGTTTTGAAAAGCATATATATTTCAAAACGCTCATATTTGTTGATGGAAATATCAAATGTTGTTTCTAATTGTGCTATAAATTCATTTAAGAAGTTTAATTCATCTTGATTATCAATGCTCACTTCGTTTTGTCCGTCATTTAATTCATTTCCATTTAATTCTCTGTCTACAATAATCAATAGATGTAATAAAAGGTTCATTGAGGAAAAGTCATTTAAATAGTAATTATATTTTTTGAATGTAGTAAAAATAATGTTTTGAAGTTTTTCGACATCTATTGATGCAAAATTATTTTTTAAAACATTCACATTCATAATGCTCGATTTGGATTCTTCATTAATAATATATGACAATAGTTTTCTTTTATTGATTTCATCGCCTTTGATACGAACACAATCATGTTCACAATAAAATTCAAGATTATAAGAAGAATATGTTTTATTCATTTTAGATATGATGGATTTAATGGTTGAATAGCTTACACAAAGGCTATCGCATAAATCAAAGATTTCAATTTGCGCACTATGATTTAAAACAAGTTGTTTAATGATAAAAAAAGAACGTTCTTCAAGAGTTTGAGGAATTTGTTGACTACTATTGGTTAGAACTAAAGAATAATTGTTTTGTAGATTTAATTCATATCCATTTCTTGATGAAAGAATGATATTTTTACCATATAGTGAGTTTATATTGTGAACATAGTTTTTAACAGAGCGTACAGAAATATCTAGGGCATTCGCAATTTCTGCACTTCGAATAGGTTTACTAAACTCTGATAAATAGTTTAGAAGTTCTTGTTCTTTCTTTTTCATGACAATACCTCTCTTTTGTGAACATATGTATATATAGATTATTATATCGACTGTAAAATATTTTGTCGATTTGCTTATTTCACTTTAAAGTGCAAATAATGAATTATATGAATTGCACCTTTAAGTGCAAATTTATATTTATTATTGGTGCACGTTAGGGTGCAAAAGTAAAGTTGATGAAGTTTTTAAGATTGCAGATAATGTAGGTGTCAAAAGTAAACAACGAAAGGAGAAAATATATGGAAAACTTAAGAGTGTTACTTTGTTGTGGTGCTGGTATGTCTAGTGGATTTTTAGCTAGTGGAGCTAGAAAACTGATTAAGAAACAAAAACTTCCAATGACAATTGAAGCTAGAAGCTATGCGGAAGCTGCAGACTTCATGAGCAGTATTGATGTTATGTTACTTGGACCTCATTATGCAAAGGACTTGGAAAAATTCCAAGAAATCGGTAAGCCTTATGGTGTGCGTGTTGGTGTAATTCCAGAAAAAATCTATGGTTCTTTAGATTCAAATGGATTGATTGAATTTGCACAAAAAATCGCAAAAGGCGAATAAAAAAGCTAAGACGGCAATCTTAGCTAAAAAGAAATCTACATGTGAAAGACTTCTCTTTGAATATTGTATAACAAAGAGAATAAATTAGTAAAGATGATTAGGAGAATAAAAATATGAACAAATTTATGAGTTGGCTAGAAGATTCATTCGTACCAAAAGCCAATACACTATTTAGTAGACCATTTATTGCAGCATTTTCTTCAACAATGCAAAAAATCATTCCGTTTATTTTAACGGGATCAGTCATTTATTTCTATAATGTTATTAAATCATTTGTACCTGTATTACCAGATTTAGGACCTATTTTAACTTATAGCTTTGGTATTATTACAGTTATTGTTGCATTTATGATGGGAAATCAATTGATGGAGAAACTAGGTCACCCAGACTATGTAATCAATGCTGGTTTATGTTCTGTAGGTACATTGTTGATGGTTGCGATGCCATTAGGTGATAATGCGGATAGTATTTCTAGTTTAATGGGAAATCTTGGAGCTGCAGGTATTGCGGTAGGATTGATTGTAGGTTTATATGTAGGAACAATTTTCCATTTATGGGAAAACTTCATTTTTTACAAGATAGTAGTTGTCCAGATTTCGTTACAGCTTGGATCAACACAATTGTTCCAAATCTTATTACTTTAGGTATCGCAATGGTTTTAGTAAATGTCTTGAAATTAGATGTATATTCATTGGTAATTGCAGCCTTTATGCCATTGGCTAATATTGGACAAACATTACCAGGATTTATCTTGATTTGCTTAATACCTGCATTCTTCTATACTTTGGGAATTTCAAGTTGGACATTTGGAGCTGTTACAACACCTATTTTTATGGCTGGTATTCAAGCAAATATTGATGCGGTTGCAGCAGGTGGAGTCGCAACAAATATTGTTACGAGTGAATCTGTATTCACAATGGCATTTATCACAATGGGTGGTATGTGTGCTACTTTAGGTTTAAATGCATTGATGTGTTTCTCTAAATCAAAACAATTAAAAACATTAGGACGTGTATTCATCATCCCTTCAATTTTCAACATTAATGAACCAATTATGTATGGTGGAAAAGTTGTAATGAATCCAGTGTTAATGATTCCTGCTTGGTTGAATTCAATTATTGGACCGGTATATGTATGGATCTTAATGAGTACAGGTTTATTAAATATTCCTTCAAAAATGATTCAGGTAGGACAAATTCCTGCACCAATCTGTAGTGTTATGATTACAGAAGATATGAGAGCTTTATTATGGTGGGCTGTATTATTTGCGATTTACTTGGCAGTATGGTTCCCATTCTTCAAAGCTTATGAAAAAACAAAATTAGCTGAAGAAGCTGCAGAAAATGAATAAATAAAAATAATAGAGAGGTAGAAATGAGTATGGATGAACAAAAAGAATTAGTACAAGTGGCAATGCAGATTATTTTGCATGCTGGAGATGCAAGAAATCATGCAACGGAAGCTTTAAAAGCTGCCAAACAATTTGACTTTGATTTAGCGGAAGAAAAAATGAAACTAGCTAATGAATGTATTACTTTAGCTCACAAAGCTCAAACAGAGACGGTACAAAATGAAATGAGCGGTGAAAAATATGAGTATTCGATGCTGTTTGCCCATGCTCAAGATACTTTGATGACAATTATGTCTGAAATCAATATGAGTACAGAAATGATTGATATTTTAAAAATAATAAAAAGTAATATGTAGGAGGCAATTTACATGGATAATAAATTTCCTGAAGATTTTTTATGGGGAGCAAGTACAAGTGCTTATCAAGTAGAAGGTGCGGCAACAAGTTATGGTAAAAAATTAAGTCAACAAGATGTTATCAATAAAGACAGTTATGAAAAATTTGGCTTTGCGACAGCAGAAATCGCAAGTGATGAATATCATCATTACAAAGAAGACGTTGCTTTAATGAAGGAAATGGGATTTAAGGCATATCGATTCTCAATTGCGTGGTCTAGAGTATTTCCGGATGGAACAGGACCAGTAAATGAAGAAGGAATTCAATATTATCGTGATTTGATCGATGAACTAAAGGCAAATGATATTGAACCAATTGTAACTTTATATCATTATGACTTACCAATGGCATTAGTAGATAAGTATGATGGGTGGATCAGTCGAGAAGTCGTAAAAGATTTTGAATATTACGCTCGATATATCATTAATGAGTTTAAGGACAAAGTAAAATATTGGACAACAATCAATGAACAAAGCATCATTGTACAATTTATCGAACAAAAGTGTTATATTCCAGAAAAGTATAAGGGTAACAACCAAATTCGTTATCAAATCAATCACCACATGAATTTAGCACATGCAATCGCATGTAAACTAGTACATGAATTGGTTCCGAATGGATTGGTTGGTGCAGCAATTGGTTATGCTCCAGTTTATCCATTAACATCAAAACCCGAGGATGTGATGGCAGCGCAAAATGCGAATGATTTACACAATCAATATTATTTAGATATTTATTTTAAGGGTCATTACACAAAATCGGCTATGATTTATTTAGAAAAGACAGGCATGGCACCTAAGATTGAACCGGGAGATATGGAATTAATTAAAGAAGGATATTCAGATTTCTTGGCATTAAATTATTATGCAAGTGAATGTGCAAAAGCATGTCCTGAAGGTGAAGGAAAAGAGATTCGTTTTGCGGGAGTAAATCGTTCTGGTAAAAAAGGTGAAATGTCAGGCTATGAAACGCAGCCAGGATTCTTTGAAATGTGTAAAAATCCAAATCTAGATACTACAGATTGGGATTGGGCAATTGACCCCACAGGTTTGGAATATATTTTCCGAGATATTTATTGTCGTTATGAAAAGCCATTGATGATTACAGAAAATGGATTGGGAGCCTATGATGAATTGACTGAAGATGGAAAGATTCATGATGAATATCGTATTGATTATTTAAGAGCTCATATTAAAGCGATGAAAAAGGCAATGGATTATGGAGTTGAAGTCTTGGCTTATTGTCCATGGTCAGCAGTTGATTTATTATCAACAAGTAATGGCGTGAAGAAACGTTATGGATTTATTTATGTAGATAGAACGGATGATGATCCAAAAGAATGTGCCCGAATCCGTAAAGATTCATTCTATTGGTATCAAAAAGTGATTCAATCACAAGGAGCAGATTTAGAATCTTAAAAAATATAGGCACATGATTTAGTCATGTGCCTAATTTAGCATAAGGAGGAAATAATGAAATGAAACAATTACCGACAGGATTTAAAGATGGCTTTTTATGGGGTGGTGCAGTTGCAGCTTGCCAAATTGAAGGTGCTTATGATGTGGATGGCAGAGGATTATCTTCTTCAGATATCCATGCATATGATAAAAATTTAAATAGAGCTAATATTGAAAAAGAAGGTGGAGATACTTTAGCAGGGATTTATAGAAGAATCGAAGATAAGGAATCCTATTATCCAAAGCGTTATGGAATAGATTTTTATCATACTTATAAAAGTGATTTAGCATTAATGAAAGAGATGGGATTTAAGGCGTTTCGTACGAGTGTTTCTTGGTCAAGAATCTTTCCAAATGGAGATGAATTGGAACCAAATGAAAAAGGGCTTGAATTCTATGATCATTTGATTGATGAAATCATTAAAAATGGTATGGAACCAATTATGACTATGTCACACTATGATATTCCGTTGCATTTGATAACAGAATATGGGGGCTTTGGAAATAAGAAAATGATTGATTTCTTTGTGCGATATGCCAAAGTACTTTTAGAACGCTATAAGGGCAAAGTGAAATATTGGATTGTTTGTAATCAAGTGAATTTACTTCCAACAGTATCCTTTGGATCATTAGGATTATATGATGATGAAGCGGATAATATGGAAGAGTTGATGTATCAAGCAGTTCATAATCAATTTGTGGCAGGTGCTAAGGTAGTTGAATTAGCTAAAAAAATTGACCCAGAAGCTGTGATGGGAACAATGCTTGCGGATGGTACTTTATATCCTAAAAGTTGTAATCCAGAAGATATCGTAGGTACTTTGAAGAAAAATAGAATGCAACAATATTTCTTTTCAGATGTACAACTTCGCGGAGAATATCCAATCTATGCTTTACGTTATTTTAAAGAGAAGAATATTGATTTAAAATTTGAAGAAGGAGATGAAGAACTATTAAAAAATAATAAGATGCAATTTTTAGCAATCTCATACTATTCTTCATACGTATTTAATCATGAAACAGATGATGGTACACCATTTAAAGCAGAAAAGAATCCTTATCTTAAACCAACACCTTGGGAATGGAGAGCTGATCCATTAGGTTTCTATAATTGTTTGAGTCAATTGTGGGATCGTTATGAAATTCCTTTGATGATTGCAGAAAATGGATTGGGAGCTTTAGATACGGTTGAGGACGATGGTTCAATTCATGATCCATACCGTATTGAATATTTACAACAACATATTGAGCAGTTAAAAGAATGTGTAAAAGATGGTGTTGATATTTTAGCTTATTTAAGCTGGGGACCAATTGATATTGTTTCTTCGTCAAGTGCAGAAATGAGCAAACGATATGGATACATCTATGTGGACTTAGATGATTTAGGACAAGGAACAGGAAAACGATTAAAGAAAGACAGTTTCTATTGGTATAAACATGTCATTGAAACAAATGGGGAAGATTTAAACTGGAATTCTTAAAGATTAATTGTATAAAAAAGACTTCAGAATAGTGATCTGGAGTCTTTTGGTTTATATGGGTAAAAAAAATTAGAGCTGGATTTGAGTGTGTTTGTGAAATGGTACCAGCTCTAGAAAATGGATGTTGATTAGTTGGTTAATCAACACTCATAGTTTAACATGAATTATTTTTGTTGTATATAACTATTAATAGAAAATGGATACGTTTTCATCACTTGGTTGACTTTTGTTTGTGGAGCTATATTGGTGGCTATAATGAATTGATTGTGAGGATTTTTTATTATCTATCAACGCTTTTTTTGTATGTATTAACATGCATTTACGTTTGGTTTGTTGTTGCATAGCAACTGATGAATGTTTTAGTGACTACAAAGGGGTTATATATTTAAATGTGAATAGGCAAAATTTTGCCTTTTTTTTAAATTTTATTAGAAAAAGTGTCTTTTTTTTCGTATAAGAGTATGTAGGAAAACACCTACTAGAAAGGTGTGCTCATGCGTAGTGCAAATTTATTAAATGATTTCGCCTTTAAGTATGTGTTTGGCGAAGATTGTAAGGAGGCCAATGATGCCTT
>ERZ772884.727-NODE-727-length-23649-cov-8.100746_pt1 | contig 23649 bp, 22 predicted proteins | sample MGYA00580574_ERZ772884 | MGnify/ENA primary metagenome ERZ772884 (study PRJEB29015, sample SAMEA2737690) | human gut metagenome | biome: human gut; feature: human-associated habitat; material: faeces | place: China | collected 2012 ... | reverse complement strand
CCATCGTTGTTGACGATTATCGCGTACTGAACGAAGACGGCCTGCGTTTTGAAGATGAATTCGTTCGTCACAAAATGCTGGACGCTATCGGCGACCTGTTCATGTGTGGTCACAACATCATTGGTGCATTTACCGCGTTCAAATCCGGTCATGCGCTGAACAACAAACTGTTGCAGGCCGTCCTGGCAAAACAGGAAGCCTGGGAATATGTGACCTTCGAAGACGAAGCAGAACTGCCGTTGGCTTTCAAAGCGCCAAGCATGGTTCTGGCGTAACGGTTCACGCCGTTTCGTAAAAAATCGACTGGTTAACCTGGTACTCTCTCCGGCCAGGAAGACCAGTCGTTTTTATTTTTACCCTTCTTTGTTTGCCCCTGCGTTATTTCTAGTCTGTCTTGCGCAGAAAGTGTGTGCGTTAGCTGCATTCTTGACCGTTTTTCCCCGCGGCGGCGCCTCATTCCTGCTGATGTGTATTGGCTTTAGTGGTAATATCTGGGCGCTTAAAAAAATAACTGAAGATAGCCTGTAACAGGCTGGCTTATGTGGTGGAGCAAGTGAGCGGAATACTGACGCGCTGGCGACAATTTGGCAGACGTTACTTCTGGCCGCATCTCTTATTAGGGATGGTCGCGGCGAGTTTCGGCTTGCCTGCGCTCAGCAACGGTGCCGAAGCGGCGACGCCGACGAAGACCTCTACCAGCAAACACGATCTCAATACGCGGGTTAACTTTACAAATCTCGCCTGGCTTGAAGCCAGTCGCCGCCCGAATTTCTCCGTTGATTACTGGCACCAGCACGCTATCCGCACGGTTATCCGCCATCTCTCCTTCGCGATGGCGCCGCAGGCAATGCCTGTTGCGGAAGAGGCGCTGCCGGTGCAGGCGCAGCATCTTGCCCTGCTGGACACGCTCAACGCGCTGCTCACGCAGGACAGCCTGCCGCCGGTTATGGTTCGCCAGACGGCGCAACGCGCGCTCGTTCCTCCTGTTTCATTCTCTGTTTCAACCTGGATTAGCCAGGTTCACGGCATTCGCGCCGGGCCTCAACGCCTCAGCTAAATTAACTTTTTCAATACCTTAATTTATCTGCCCATGATGGGGCGTTTGAGAATTTATTATGCTAATCAAATTATTAACTAAAGTTTTTGGTAGTCGTAACGATCGTACCCTGCGCCGTATGCGCAAAGCTGTTGCCGTCATCAACGGTATGGAACCGGCGATGGAGAAGCTCTCTGATGATGAGCTGAAAGCGAAAACGGCGGAATTCCGTGCGCGTCTGGAAAAAGGTGAAACCTTAGAAAGCCTGATCCCGGAAGCATTTGCTGTCGTGCGTGAAGCAAGTAAGCGCGTGTTCGGCATGCGTCACTTCGACGTTCAGCTGCTGGGCGGGATGGTGCTTAACGAACGCTGCATCGCGGAAATGCGTACCGGTGAAGGTAAAACCCTGACCGCAACGCTGCCGGCTTACCTGAATGCGTTGACCGGTAAAGGCGTTCACGTCGTTACCGTCAACGACTATCTGGCGCAGCGTGACGCCGAAAACAACCGTCCACTGTTCGAATTCCTCGGCATGACCGTCGGCATCAACATGTCTGGCCTGCCTGCACCAGCCAAGCGTGAAGCGTATAACGCGGACATTACCTACGGTACCAACAACGAATACGGCTTCGACTACCTGCGTGACAACATGGCGTTCAGCCCCGAAGAGCGCGTCCAGCGTAAGCTGCACTACGCGCTGGTGGATGAGGTGGACTCCATCCTGATCGATGAAGCGCGTACTCCGCTTATCATCTCCGGCCCGGCTGAAGACAGCTCCGAGATGTACCGTAAGGTCGACAAAATCATTCCACACCTGCTGCGCCAGGAGAAAGAAGACTCGGATACCTTCCAGGGTGAAGGTCACTTCTCCGTGGATGAAAAAGCGCGCCAGGTGAACCTGACCGAGCGTGGTCTGGTGAAAATCGAAGAGCTGCTGGTGGCTGAAGGCATTATGGAAGAGGGCGAGTCTCTGTACTCTCCGAGCAACATCATGCTGATGCACCACGTGACCGCCGCGCTGCGTGCCCACGCGCTGTTCACCCGCGACGTCGACTACATCGTAAAAGACGGCGAAGTGATCATTGTCGATGAGCACACCGGTCGTACCATGCAGGGACGTCGCTGGTCTGACGGTCTGCACCAGGCTGTAGAAGCCAAAGAAGGCGTGGATATTCAAAACGAAAACCAGACGCTGGCGTCTATCACCTTCCAGAACTACTTCCGTCTGTACGAGAAGCTGGCGGGCATGACCGGTACAGCCGATACCGAAGCGTTTGAATTCAGCTCTATCTACAAGCTGGATACCGTGGTCGTTCCAACCAACCGTCCGATGATCCGTAAGGATATGCCGGACCTGGTGTACATGACCGAAGCGGAAAAAATTCAGGCCATCATCGAAGATATCCGCGAGCGTACTGCCAAAGGCCAGCCGGTTCTGGTGGGGACCATCTCCATTGAAAAATCCGAAGTGGTTTCTCACGAGCTGACGAAAGCGGGCATCAAGCACAACGTACTGAACGCCAAATTCCACGCCAAAGAAGCAGATATCGTTGCGCAGGCGGGTTATCCGGCTGCGGTAACCATCGCCACCAACATGGCGGGTCGTGGTACCGATATTATGCTGGGCGGTAGCTGGCAGGCCGAGGTGGCTGAGCTGGAAAACCCAACGCCTGAACAGATTGCTCAGATTAAGGCCGACTGGCAGGTGCGTCACGACGCGGTGCTGGCATCCGGCGGTCTGCACATTATCGGTACCGAGCGTCACGAATCGCGTCGTATCGATAACCAGCTGCGTGGTCGTGCAGGTCGTCAGGGTGATGCCGGTTCTTCCCGCTTCTACCTGTCGATGGAAGATGCGCTGATGCGTATTTTCGCCTCCGACCGCGTGTCCGGCATGATGCGTAAGCTGGGCATGAAGCCGGGTGAAGCCATTGAACACCCGTGGGTTACCAAAGCGATCGCGAACGCACAGCGTAAAGTGGAAAGCCGCAACTTCGATATTCGTAAGCAGCTGCTGGAATACGATGACGTGGCTAACGATCAGCGCCGTGCGATCTACACCCAGCGTAACGAACTGCTGGACGTGTCCGACGTGAGCGAAACCATCAACAGCATTCGCGAAGATGTGTTTAAAGCCACGATTGATGCGCATATTCCGCCGCAGTCTCTGGAAGAGATGTGGGACATTGAAGGCCTGCAGGAACGCCTGAAAAACGACTTCGACCTCGACCTGCCAATCAAAGAGTGGCTGGATAAAGAGCCTGAGCTGCACGAAGAGACCCTGCGCGAGCGTATCTACGAAACCGCGCTGGATGTTTACAAGCGTAAGGAAGAGGTTGTTGGCGCTGAGATGATGCGTCACTTCGAAAAAGGCGTGATGCTGCAGACGCTGGACTCCCTGTGGAAAGAGCACCTGGCGGCGATGGACTACCTGCGTCAGGGTATCCACCTGCGTGGCTATGCGCAGAAAGATCCGAAGCAGGAATACAAGCGTGAGTCCTTCTCCATGTTTGCCTCTATGCTTGAGTCGCTGAAGTATGAAGTCATCAGCACCCTGAGCAAGGTTCAGGTGCGCATGCCGGAAGAAGTGGAAGCGATGGAGCAGCAGCGTCGTGAAGTAGCCGAGCGTCTGGCACAAATGCAACAGCTGAGCCATCAGACCGACGACAGCGAAGCCGCAGCGGCGATCGCCGCGCAAACCGGCGATCGTAAAGTGGGTCGTAACGATCCATGCCCGTGCGGTTCTGGTAAAAAGTACAAGGCGTGCCACGGCCGTCTGAGCTAAGTTCATAAAAAAACAAAAAGGCGCAGATTTCTGCGCCTTTTTTATGGAAGTGACAATATGAAAATACTGCAAATTGCCGTCGGGATTATTCGCAACCCGCAAAACCAAATCTTTATCACCCAGCGTGCTGCCGACGCCCATATGGCGAACAAATGGGAGTTTCCTGGCGGAAAAATTGAGGCCGGTGAAACCCCGGAAGCGGCGCTGGTTCGCGAGCTTCAGGAGGAGGTGGGGATCACCCCGCTTGGCGCAACGCTGTTTGATAAGCTTGAATACCAGTTTCCGGACAGACACATCACGCTGTGGTTCTGGCTGGTGGAAAACTGGGAAGGTGAACCCTGGGGGAAAGAGGGGCAGCCGGGTAACTGGGTGGAGCTTCAGGCAAGTGATGCCGAAAAATTCCCGCCAGCTAATGAACCTGTGATCCTGCGGTTAGTCGAACAACCGAAGGCCTGCTAAGCGACGCGCCAGCAGGCTTTACAGATTACTGCTGGTTTTCACTCCAGTCATCGCTGTCCGAAAGATCGCCTTTACTCGGAATGCGTTTCTCTTCCGCCGCCCATTCGCCCAGGTCAATAAGCTGGCAGCGTTTGCAGCAGAATGGGCGGAACGGACTCACTTCGCCCCAGACAACGGTTTTGCCACAGGTCGGGCAGTTTACGGTGGTGACATCAGACATCGGCACTCCTTAACAACAGGCCAGTTCAAAATCGAGGCGTTCCGGCACGGTGCCATTTTCGCTGTCCAGCGGCATAAAGCGAATCGCAAAGCGGCTCTTATGCCCGGAAATTTGCGGATAAAGCTGTTCGCCAAGCGATAAATTCAGGCGCAGAAGATCGGCATCATCACCGTTGTCCTGGTAGAAACCGTTCAGGCTGGTTTGCTTGCGGAACGGCGCCGAGTTACGGATTAGATCGAGGATCAGCGACAGCGTCTGGTGCATTGGCTCCAGGCTTGCCAGCCAGCTGTTCACCTGCGCGTCACGCTGCGTTTGTGGCATATGGAGCCACATATGCAGCGTCGGCAGGTCGAAGCTGCAGCAACCGCCAGGGATGCTCAGGCGCTGGCGCACCAGGCCAATCAGGCGGTCCTCACGCAAAAACTGCCCGACGCGCGGTGCGGCCATCAGGATGCTGCTGCTGGTTTTAAGCTGCTGACGAAGGGAATCGATACGGCTTACGTCCACCCCCGGAACCTCAGCCCATGCCTGCAATTTACGCTGCTGGCGCTCCAGCTCTTTAAGCAATTCTGTGCGGACATCGCCGCGTTCAATCACATCCAGCAGATCGCCTACATTGCGGAAGAAGTGCAACGCCGTAGCGTGATCGTTAACCGGCAGATGTTGTGAAAGCTGCTGAATGAGGAATTCGATGCGTAGCCAGGTACGCATTTTTTCGTTGAGCGGATGCTCAAAAAGGATGTGAGTCGACATTATGGTTTTTCCTGTGCAACGGCCTGCCCGGCTAACGTCAGATACTGCGCGTGCAGACGGGCAACATCCGATGCAATAGCATCTGGTGCGCCGTTATTATCAATAACATCATCCGCCACGGCAAGGCGCTGAGCGCGCGTGGCCTGAGCGGCGAGAATATGTTCAGCATGCTCGCGCGAGACATGGTCTCGCATCATGGTTCTCTGGATTTGCGTCTCGGGTGCGACATCAATCACCAGTACCCGATCGGCTTTCTGATGCAGCTGATTTTCCACCAGCAGCGGAACCACCCACAAGACATAGGGCGAGCGGGCTTCGGCTATCTGACGCTGTGTTTCCTGGTGGATAATGGGATGGAGCAGGGCATTAAGCCAGGCTTTTTCCGCTGAATCGGAAAAAATGCATTCGCGAAGCTGACGGCGATTTAGCGTGCCATCGGCATTGATGATTGCCTGGCCAAAATGTTCTGCGATGGCCTTAAGCGCGGGTGTATTGGGCTCTACCACCTGGCGGGCAATAATATCGGCATCGATAATCGTGATACCCAAACGAGAAAACGCGTCTGCAACGGTACTTTTGCCACTACCGATGCCACCGGTTAATGCAACGATATACCCCATTAAATCAAATCCTGGGAATTATTCATTATTAAAATCAGTTGATTAAAACTCTCAGGTGCGCCAGCAACTGTTTAGCCCTGTTTACCGGCTTTTTACCAGGTAAATTTATAGGATTGTAGCGTAAAAAAAGAGAATTTCGCAGTCTTGCGGAGCAGGTATTAGTGCGTATGATAGCGTCACTGGAGTTGTGCTTTTAACATATTTGCCTCTAACCCCAGGAATCCGCACATGCGTATCGAAGAAGATCTGAAGTTAGGTTTCAAAGACGTTCTTATCCGCCCTAAACGCTCTACACTGAAAAGTCGCTCAGACGTTGAACTCGAACGTCAATTCACCTTTAAGCATTCCGGTCAGACCTGGTCTGGCGTGCCGATCATCGCTGCCAACATGGATACTGTGGGAACCTTTGAGATGGCAACCGCGCTGGCACAGTTCGACATCCTCACCGCCGTGCACAAACATTACAGCCCTGAAGAGTGGGATGCGTTTGTGGCGTCCGCCTCTGCTGATGTGGTGAAGCACGTGATGGTCTCCACCGGTACCTCCGATGCGGATTTCGAGAAGACCAAACAGATCCTGAAGGCTAACCCGGCGCTGAACTTCGTTTGTATTGATGTGGCGAACGGTTACTCCGAGCACTTCGTACAGTTCGTCAGCAAGGCGCGTGAGGCCTGGCCGACGAAAACCATCATCGCGGGCAACGTGGTGACCGGTGAAATGTGTGAAGAGCTGATCCTCTCCGGTGCCGATATCGTGAAAGTGGGCATCGGTCCGGGCTCCGTATGCACCACGCGCGTCAAAACCGGCGTCGGTTATCCGCAGCTCTCTGCCGTCATTGAATGTGCCGATGCGGCGCACGGGCTGGGCGGCCAGATCATCAGCGACGGTGGTTGCACCATGCCGGGTGATGTTGCAAAGGCCTTCGGCGGCGGCGCGGACTTCGTGATGCTCGGCGGCATGCTGGCAGGTCACGAAGAGAGCGGCGGTACCGTAGTAGAAGAGAACGGCGAGAAATTTATGCTGTTCTACGGTATGAGCTCTGAGTCTGCGATGACCCGTCACGTCGGCGGCGTGGCAAAATACCGTGCGGCAGAAGGTAAAACCGTCAAGCTGCCTCTGCGCGGTCCGGTTGAAAACACCGCACGCGATATCCTCGGCGGCCTGCGCTCTGCCTGCACCTACGTTGGCGCCTCCCGCCTGAAAGAGCTGACAAAGCGTACGACGTTTATTCGCGTTCAGGAACAAGAAAACCGCGTATTCAACAGCCTGTAATGGCTATCGCTGGCGCATGCCCGTGCGCCAGCCCTGTTGTACTATCCCGCGCTCATTGCATCTCCCAGGTGGAATATCGGCAGGTACATTGCCACCACCAGCGTACCGATAATGACCCCCGTCACTATCAGAAGCACTGGCTCCAGAAGCGCCGCCAGATTCTCTGCACGTTGAAAGGTCTGTTCCGTATGATGGCGGGCAAGGTTTGCCAGCATGATATCCAGCGCACCTGACATTTCACCGGTTCGTAAAAGCTGAACACAGAGCGGGGTAAAGATTGCCGCTCTTTGAAAGGATGACCAGACGGGAAGGCCTTTTTCAATGTCCTCCCGCACGCCGCGCAGTATTCCCTGCCAGTACTGACTTTCAACGGTCTCCTCGGCACTCTCCAGGCCCTGTAAAAAGGGGATACCCGCCTGTTGCGTGAGTGACAGCACGGTAAAGACGTGTCCCAGCTTTTGACCTTTTGCCAGTGCGCCCATCACGGGCGTATGCAGCAGGATGCACTGCCAGCGAGGATTCTGCCGCAGAGCCCAGGCGACGGCTAAGGGGGCTAATAGCAGGACGAAAAACGCAAGGGCATATGACTGCATAAAGGCGGCCATCCCCATAACCATCTGTGTCAGCACGGGAAGCGGGGTATTAAACGTTTTGTAGATCGCGGCAAACTCGGGCAGGACCAGAGTGACCATCGCCAGCACGACGAGCACAGCCAGCGTCAGGACGATCGCCGGGTAGCGCAGCGCCTTTTTCACTTTTGCACTGAGCTGCTGCTGCGCTTTTTGTTGCTGCGCGAGCTGACGACAGCACACCTCCAGCTTCCCCGTCAGCTCTCCGGTTTTCACCATCGAGACATGCAGCGGGCTAAAAACGGCTGGCCACTTTTTTAGCGACTCAGAAAACGGGCATCCTTCACTGAGCTCATCGGCAATGCTTTGCAGCAGCGCCTGCCACGGTTTTAACGGATGTTGCTCTGCCAGCATTTGCAGGCTGTGGGACAGCGTCAGCCCAGCCTGCAGCAGCGAGGCGAGCTGATGAAACATCTCGCCGCAGTGGTGTGGCCGCCAGCGCTGTCGCTGCGCGCATCGGGTCAGCGTCAGAGGATGGAGGTCGTTACGCATCAGCCGGGTGAAGGCCGCATTGCGGTCTGTGGCCCAGAGTGTCCCGCTTCGGGGTTCTCCATCTTTGGTGAGCGCACGCCAGCGCCAGAGCTGATTAGCCGCCATTGGGCATTCCCAGGACGCGCAGCAACTCTTCAATCGTGGTTAGCCCTTGTTCGACGGCCCTGCAGCCGTGTTCAAAAAGAGAAACCATCCCCGCCTGCCGGGCGCTCGCCTCTATGACGTCAGTTCCCGCCCCGCTGGCAATGGCCTGCCGGAGGGCATTGTCGATGGCGAGTACTTCAAAAATGGCCACGCGGCCATAAAAGCCGTGATAACAGCGATCGCAGCCGGTGGGCTGCCAGCGTGGAAGCGGCCTGGGCCATACTGAGCGAGGTAGTTGAGCCTGATCGCGGGTTTCCCGGCGACAATGTGGGCACAAACGCCGGACCAGTCGCTGGGCAATCACCATCGTCAGCGCGGAAGAAATCATCCAGCGCGCGACGCCCATCTGCTCCAGGCGAATGAGCGTTTCCGTCGTCGAGTTGGTGTGCAGGGTTGACAGCACCAGATGCCCGGTCTGGGCAGCATTAATGGCAATCCCCGCCGTTTCTCCGTCACGGATTTCGCCGACCATAATGATGTCGGGATCCTGACGTAGCAGTGCGCGCAGCACGTTCTGGAAGGTTAAACCCGCCCGGGGATTAATCTGCGTCTGGTTTAATCCGGCAAGGCGGATCTCAATAGGATCTTCCACGCTGCAGATGTTGACGTCAGGGGTGTTACGCGACTGCAGCGCGCTGTACAGCGTCACGGTTTTACCGCTGCCGGTAGGGCCGGTGACCAGAATCAGCCCCTGCGGCTGGTGGAGAACCGCATTAAAACAGGCCAACTGTTCAGCATTCATGCCAAGCGCTTTCGGCTCAAGGGCCTGCGGAACCTGATGCAGGAGGCGCAGCACAATTTTTTCGCCGCCGCTGCAGGGAAGCGTCGCGATCCGAAACGAGACCGGCTCATTGGCCAGTTCAATCGTAAACTGGCCGTCCTGAGGCAGTCGGCGTTCTGCAATATCCAGGTTACCCAGCACTTTTAAACGTGCGCTTAACAGGTTAGCCAGTTCAGCGGCAAGCGGAGGCTGCGGACAAAGTACGCCGTCGATACGTAAACGAATCTGGCACGCGTGCTCCATCGGTTCGATATGAATATCAGAGGCGCGCTGGTTGATTGCCTGCTGCAGCGTGTGGTTAAGGACATCTACCGTGGAGTGTGTTTGCGAAACGCCGGGCAGATGCGATTGAGACGTTAGCTGCCGGTGTTTTTCCATGCGCTCCGCGCTCCAGCACTCAATATCAATCCGTTTCTGGGTCGCGAAACGCAGCGCCTCCATGAGTTCGGTCGCGGGCTTTCCCACGACGGCAATGTTGATCCTCTCACTGTCGCTGGATAGCAGCAGTGCGTGATGGCGAAGACAAAGCGCCACGAGTTGATCGGTATTCATTCTCCGCTCCTCAGTTATTGCTGAAGCGGAAAACGTCTTCGCAGGCCTGCTTCAGAGCGCTATCAGCACTGATGTTGCAGACGCGCGTCCAGCCCGTCATCCCGTTGCCGTTGTTCCACTGCGGCGTCATGACCACTTCCAGCCCGTTAAGACTTTCCTGTCCTGTTAAGGTCACGATCCCTTTCGCTACGCTCATTCCGGAAACGTAGCGTGTCGTGGTGGGGGAAGGGATGCCGTTGCTGTTGGCATCGCAGCTCTCCACACCACCGTGATCCAGCGCGCAAAGTTCAATGGCGGTGCGGTAGGGAACGAAGGTTTGCAGCATATCGGTCAGCGCCGCTTTGCGCAGGTAGTTCTGATAGGCAGGTATGCCGATGGCGCTCAGAATCGCAATAATGCCGATGACCACCATGATATACTGCTTTTTACTGTTATGATTTTAGGAAAAATTAAATGAAAAAAGCGGTGTATTGCTATGCTCGTGTCAGTTCGAGAGGACAAGCTAAAGATGGCTATGGCATGTCGAGACAGCAAGCAATGCTGCGAGATTACGTTGCTGCATACGATGATTCTCAACATAACCGTGGCTATGATTTGGGGGACATAAGTTGGTTGTATGCTGAAGGTGTATCTGCGTATAGCGGAAAAAATATCGAAGATGGTTCTGTACTGAAAACCTTTATAGATGATGTGTTACAGAAAAAGATCACTAACTCAGTATTAGTCATTGAAAACCTTGACCGTTTCAGTAGGGCCGCACCGAACCGAGCAGCAGGATTGTTCTTGAGTCTGATTAATGCAGGATGCGATATCCATGAAGTGGAAACAGAAATGATACATCACCAATATAGTGATTTGAATATTATTTCAGGCGGCTTACAGCGAGCACATAATGAAAGTAAACGCAAAGCTCGTTTAAGTATTAAAAATTGGGATGAAAGAATAAAAAACACCATCGACGGAACGTCTGTTTTAACTCATCGGGTGCCATCCTGGATCGAAGTAAAAAACAACAAATATGTAATAAAAAAAGGTGAGTCAGAAAAGTACAATCTTATTTTTAAAATGTATGCTGACGGGTTTGGGCCTGCTGCAATCCGTGATGAACTAAAAATGAGAGGAATGCAGATAAATGAAAGAGAGCCGACCATCAATCACTTAATGAAAATAATTAAAGATCAGAGGCTTATTGGTAAGTTTAATTCTACCGGGCGTAAAATTTTAGATGGTATGCTTATCTACCCTGTCATTGTTGAGCCAGAACTATTTGAATCGGTTAATGATTTAAGAAAACAAAGAAACCCGCTAGGGAAGATAAATGTAAAGGCAAATAATTTATTTGCAGGTTTGTGTATATGTATGAATTGTGGAAGATATGTGCAAGTTAACAGTGTTGATAAAAAAGGTGATACATATTTTCGATGTGGTGGAAGCCTTGTAAAAATAGATAAATGCAAAGAGAGAGGTTTTAAGTATAAAATTGTAGAGAATGCATTGCTGGAACATCTTAGGAATTTTGATTTCTCTATGCTGAGATGTGAGGATAATGATATACAGGTTAAAATAAACTATCTTTCAATGGAGTTAGTTGCAAATGAAAAGTACAGCAATGAAATCTTAGCTGATCTTGAAAAAGAAGACATACCTGATCCTAATGACAGGCGTATACTGAAAAACATTCAACGTCGTATTAGTGAGATCCGAACTGAAATTACCACACTGAAAAAATCAAACATTGGCTACGAAACATTTAATGATTTAAAAGATTCATATACTGATGATTTACTGGACCCAAAAAATACAAAGTTAAGGCTTGATTTTAATGTAAAGGTTAAGCGAGTTATTAAAAATATAAAAATGAAGCGTTATGATAATACTATCATTCTGGTTGTGAGTTATGTCGGCGTTAACGAGAAACAAGCTATGGTAATTAATAGTAAGACGGGAGAGGTTGTTTTTATGGCCGTGCAAAATGATGATTTAAAATCAGTAGAGTACTTAATTAATAATGATTAATTTATTTTGGTGAAATAAGTTTCACTTATGTGGTATAATGTTGTAATAAATATATTGTAATTATGTGAAATAAATGAAACGTAAAAAAATAATGTGGTATAATATAGATGTAAAACTCTGTTTGACAGTACTAATGTACTGATAGTTAAAACCTGATCCTATCGAAAATGTAGATGGCAGTTGAGAAGTTCAAGCAGTTCGATGTGCAAATGAGACTCGTACCAATTTCCCGAGCGTTAATCCGATACCAAATACTAAGGAACGCAGGAGCTACGACAATGCGGCACAATAAAAGAGTACAATAAACAGATAAGTACTTTCTAGATAGACATATAGGTTCGCACCTGAGTAATTTGTTAAGGGAGTTTCTTTAAGACAATACGATGGATTTTATATAGTATAGATACATCAAAAATTTAAAGAAACAAGTATTGGTTTGATTGTATAGACTCAGTACTAAGTCGTGTTATGTTTAAAGCACGGACCGTTGCATATGAACTGCGATTATGGGAGAATACAGAGCAACCCGCTTCCGTACTCATAGCTTTAAATAGTATTGATCCGTCTAAAATTTGAGTAAATCGCAATACAATATTTCGATGACTATCATCGTCAGAATAAATCAAGTACACAATTCGTGTACTTTTTTATTGTTTCATCCCCCGAGTGGGGGGATGAACTTTCTCAACAAATCTCGTCAGGATAGATCGTGTTAAACGAAGTAAAGTGCATAAGTATGTTAAAGTACAAGCGGCGACAGCAAGCGAAGTACTTTAACATACTTTAGAGAGTGCTAACGAAGTTAGTACTTGATATTCTTTGATGAAATATGATCAATGTTCCTGCTATGAATTTCTTGTTGTTTGTTTTTAAATGAAGTAATGTTGGGTTTGTTAACACGTAATCAGTAATTCAAAAGGAAAGTATAATGAGTAAAAAGACTGATGTTGTGCATGATCTTAACAATGCTGACTACAAGAAACTAATTGAAAGAACTGCTGGGGAGAACTTCAAACTAGCGGACTGCAAAACTGATGTTGATAAACTTTTCACTGATAATCCTCTTGTATTCATTGATCAGTTAAACCGCGTATCACGGAACCTTGCAATTGTTGCAAGCGAGTACAAGAAGGAACTTGATGCAAGTAAAGTTGATGATATCAAACAGCAGATTTTACATCTAGATGAATCAGTAAAGGCTGCTCTGCTTGCCTCTTTAGGTATCAAAAATGGCAAGGCAAAATCCGGTACTGAAAGAAATACTAATCAGAGAAAAATCATTAATGTTACTGTTGATGGTAAAGAGTACGCGATCAAAGAAACGGGCAACATCAGTACTGAACTTAAAGAACTGATTAAATCCCAAAATTTTGACTACAAAGGTGAAGGACGTTTGAAGTTCTTTGAAAAATTCGCGATCAAGTAAGATCACTACCTCTGATTAAAAATATTGTCATTACTCGCCTGATGGAGACCATGCGAAGCAGCTTCCTGATTGTGATTCATAAAGTTGCATAGGAAGCTGTTAGCAGCGATTAAGCCCAAAATAGTGCCAACCCCATGACACCGATAGAAAAATGCATCAGAAATTCACTGAGAACGTTTAAAGGGCTTCATAAACACAGACTCACAGACTACAGATGATTCAGTACTACTAGCACTTCCCCTAGAACGTCAAAGGAAGATAGTGAATCCTGATTGACGATCATCGCACTGTATTTGGGATTATCACTGCTCAGATTGTATCCATCAGGGACTACCTGCACCCGCTTATACAGGTAGCTTCCTTCTTTGTAGAGTACTACCACTTTACCGTCTTTTAACTGCTTATGTTGCTGATCAATAAGTAAAATACTGTCAACTAAGAATGTTGGTTCCATTACATCTGTACTGACCCTTAATGCAGCAAGAGACTTGGCCTTTTCTTGTAAATCAGGGAAAGCACCTGAATCCAGTAAAAGGAAATCATCTCTATCAATAAAAGGAATTTTCAACAGTTCTTCGGCTTGGTCTGTGTTTGCTGTTTTTGAAAACTCTTTTCCAGTAGCCAGCCATTCAACCGACACGCCACCAGCTTTAGCCAGAAGCACAAGATTCTCAAGCGTAGGGCTTGATACAGCTTGTAGATAATTGTGGACAGTACTGTACCCTATGCCTGCTTTTTTGGCGAAATCTCGCCCTGAACCAGAAGGTACTATCGATTTTAACCTTTCGCTGAACTGTTCAACGCTTTCTTTCTTGCCAGCCATGTACAACCCACCACATTAAAAGGAACTTTGTTCCTCATTTTTATTTGACGAATTCCTTTTAATGATCAATCATGTTCTCAATGTTAGTAATGAGTGGTCATTATGAGTATTCACAACAAGTTAGAATCTCAGATAAAGGAGCAAAATGCTAGTACTGAGAACTGGCATAGGGCTGATATCTTGGCAGCTATCAAGAAGCGAGGAGGAACGTTGGCACAGCTATCCAGAGATAGCGGTTTACATGAAAGAACGCTCTACAACGCACTAGAGAGGCATTGGCCTAAAGGTGAAAAGATCATTTCTGACTTTATTGGTGTACCTGTTAGCACGATCTGGCCTGAACGCTATAAGAAACTAAACTTAAACGTAATCTAAGGAAAATGTATGTCTGGATTGATTGTTTTCATTATCTGTATAGTTCTTTCTGTACTTACATATAGGAAAGTTTCAAACAGTTCCAAAGGTAAAGGCCGGGGAAAGTTCCGTACTTTAACACTTTCCTTGGTAATGAGTTCTGTTGTTTTCATGGTGTCTATTGGAATTGGGGCTGGGATTATTTCACAAGATAAAAGTACTGATGCAAAGGCTTCAACGGCTGACAGTACGAAAAAAAGCAAGGCCAATGTTTATACATGTAATAAATTTGATGCAATAACCCAGACAAGGCAAGGCACCAAATATAACTCAGGATTCTATTCTGATGGTGAAGTTAAAACTACTGTCAAATACACAATTACAGATGATGAGTTAAGCGTTAGACTGTTTGTTCCAGATCGTGTAGATAGTACTGATACTGCTAAATTCAATGAAATTGCAGCAGACGGCTCACGCAAGTACGGGAATTCATCAAGTAACTACTTTGTATCATTACTAAATGATAGCACTATAAAAGTAATTGATGTTGAATTTAACAATAATGGGACAATTACACAGATTTGCTCGAAATAGTAATCTTTATTCAGAGAGAAGAAACGATGATAAGAATATTATCAGTACTATTGGCGATATCTCCATTAACCACAATCGCGGCTACTATTCCTGACGGGAAAACAGAAAAGCCGTTCGTAATTGATGGTGAAGTTATTTGTCTGAAAGAAATCAAGAAGCAAATCACCCCTTATCTCAAATCTTTTGAAGAAGAAAGCGGGGTTAAGTACAAATACAATGTTAAATCTGGTCTGTCGTACAAGGATGCTGTAGGACTTCGATTGCAGGTTAATCGCGTTGATTCGGGTTTAGACGTGCGTGTAGCAGATTTGGATTACTATTGGTTACAGGAACGCGGCAGCATGTGCCAGCCAGAGTACATGGTACTTGACCGTTCTCAATGAGCACGGTGCTAAACAAGGTCGCGGAAGCGGCCTTTTTTACTTTCTCGCTAACGTTACCTGTCTTAAGTACAAAAAATAATAGAAAGCCAGGCATCTCGATTTTTGGCAAAAAACCTTAAGTAATCTTTTACTCAGGAAAAAGTACAGTCAGTATTTTTCTGCACGCTTTAAAATCTCGTTCACCTGATCAGGTTCAGTCCCGCCGACAAAATGCCGTGTACTCAGATCTCAGTACCGAACTTTTCACTAACTCGGTATCGCCTAAAATCTGAACGATTGAAAATCTCTTTTGGGTAGTCCCTTGTGATACTCCTCTTTTGCGTCTCGTTTAGTATCATTTATATATTGAATGCATTTAAATGATACTGTATCATTAAGATAATTAAAATGATACTAATCGGTAGTGAGGGCAGGAAAATGATTTTTGGTTATGCGAGAGTCTCAACGAAGGATCAGAATCTTGAGCGTCAGTTGGCAGTACTGGAACCTGTTTGCGACAAAATCATTACAGAGAAAGAATCAGGTAAGTCCACCAGCGAAAGACCTGAATTGCTAAACTTGCTTTCACACCTCCGCGAAGGTGACATCCTTGTTACTCATTCAATCGATCGCCTCGCACGTAATACCCGTGATTTGCTGGAAATGATTGATAATCTTGTGGTTCGAGGGATCACTGTCCAGTTCCTCGCAAACTCAATGAGCTTCGACAACTCCCCACAATCCCGCCTGATCCTAACCATGATGGGAGCCGTTGCTGAATTTGAGCGGGGTATGATCGCATCACGCCGCAACGAGGGTATTGCCCTTGCTAAAGAGGCTAAGAAATACAAGGGTAAGCAAAAAAATAAAGAACTACATAGCAAGATTATAGATATGTTACAGGCTGGGAAGAACACACCAGACGAGATCGCGAAATTGTGTGATTGTGGCAGGGCAACCGTATTCCGCGTGAAGAAAGAAATAAAAATTAACGTATAATCATAACCGAAGGGGTTAGACATAGGATATATGAGGTACTGTTCCTCATATATCCTTTTGATATCACAACTAATCTTTAAGTGTGTTCTTTAGTATCTTTATACGTACTCTTGCATACTTCACTAAGTCAGTGAGATATGTATCACCTATATTCATTTCGACAATATTTAACAAGTTTGCATACTTTTCTTCAGAAATATTATCATTGTTTAATCGCCATATGAATGAGCTGTAACGGAACATCTTAATTAAACTATCATTATCTTTTCTGTCTACAAACACAGCCCAAAGTATACGATGGGTTTTGTTTAATTGTACGTCAATTCGTTGTGTGTAAAAATAAGAATATGCCTTACATAATGTAATAACATCAGCATCAGTAATTTCCTCAACAAGGTTCTGATCTAGGTAGTCAAGGTTTCTCTGTACTATTACATTATAAATTGAATAACTATCGCTAGCGGGCAGGCTTCTCAACGCTGAATCGAATAGCTTGGTATTTTCAATATTATTTTTTTGCAATTTAGTGATGGCCAAAATTGCTTGGCTTTTAATAACATTGAACCCCATTCTTTCCGCTTTGCGTTGTACTTTTCGAATGTTATTAATTCTACTAGAGGATGGTGATCTTTCTGCTAATAGTAATTCTGCTTGGATATACTGGGCAGAGTTTGTTTTACTTATTTTTTTTACTTCCAAGGAGTATTTTATTGTATCGTTGTCAAGATGGCTACCTGCATTAGAATAGGCCAAAGCAATTTCTAGTTTACATATTGCTAGTTCCCGTTTTTCAAACAAACTAGGATACTCAAGGGCTAAAAGCATTTCTTCAATAGATTCTTTTCTATGACCAAGCATCCGCAGGCCTTTAGCTAATGAAAAATGCAGCCTACCAAGAGGAATTATTTCAGAAGATTCTTTAATTAATGCTTTAACCTCACTAGCTGAAAAAATTAAGTCTCTGTAACGATTGTTGTCTTCAAGAAACTTAAAAAATGACAATGCTAAATTAAATGTTGCTTTAATTTCTCTTCTGGCATCGTTTTCTACAGCATATCTAAGGAATGCACAAATTAAGATATGAGCATTTCCTGGTCCTGACTTATTAAAATCATGCAAATATCCCAAAGATGTTTGATTGAATTTTATATCCCCACTTATCCAATTTTCACCAAAAGTTATGTCAAGATACTTCCGCACAATACCAAAGTATTCTTCTCTATCTATGTCTTGGCGAATGTATATTCCAACTAAAGGATGTATTACATGTATAGGTTCTTTTTCCGTAAATCCTCTGTCACTAAGTACTAATGCTTTTTCAGTTGTAGTAATTAATCCTGCATTTGATAAAGTTAAGAAGTCTTCTGTTGAAAATGGTGACGAAGGATTAAATCTTCTAAGTCTAGAGAATGTTTCTCCATATTGAAGTATGGATAAAATTTTAAGTAGTGAATAGTGTTTTGTATCATTTTTACTTTTAATGAAACCAATTAAAGATTCTTTTAAGCGAAATGGAATAGGATCATCTTCACTATATTCTTCAAAATCTATTCGTTGATTATGCTCATCTTCGAGCATTGTCGTAATACCGCTAATTTTAAGTTGCGAAATTATATTGTTCAATCTTGAAGGTAAGCCTGCGGACAAGCGAACAATTGAATCAAAGTAGGCTTGGGTTAAATAGTCACTATCCCCCTCCGGATGTTCTAATATATATGTTTTTATATCTGGTTCTGAAAGTGATTTTAAAGATATTATTGGTATGCTGAGATTTACTAAAGAATTATCCCCGCAGTTTATTATTAGTAAATTTGGGATGTAATCTATTAATACATTAGTTAGTTTAAGATAATCACTTCTCCAGGTGGGATTTTCTAATGTAGATATTTCATCAAAAAGAATGACAATATTATCTTCTTCAGCAGCCAGCATCACGAAGTTCTGTAATCCTTGACCAAATCTCTCGTTAAAACGATTATCAACATCTTCAATAGATAGACAATTCTGTAAATTTACACTATATATTTTTTTCTGGTATAGAGGACTGATAGGGTTTTCTGAAATGGAATATAGAAAGCCATTACGCTCCATACCCCATTCTGAATACAAGGATATTATTTTATTGGCTTTAATCTCTTCTGCAAATTGTGCTTGTTCAACAAGTCGAATATTTTTATGTGCAGGATATCTTTTTAACGTCATTGGTTCGAATGGGAAATTAGTATTAGATTCACCACTAATACCTATAATAAAATTCTGTATTTCATTTTCTACTGTATCAAAAGAACTGCTTTTACTAACTATAGATACTTGCTTTTCCACGACTGGAAGGGCAGTTTTCTTTTCTAAATATTCTTTTAATGCTATAAAGAAATTATTGCATTCTATTCCAAAGTACGATCTAAAACGGCCTCGTTGACTGATGCTTTTAACATTATATATTAGTTTTTCATATTTTTTTTGTACTATTGATTCATCCTGCTCATAGAAAGCCCAAATCACATCAACATTGGCACTTGAATCTAAAGCAATGTCATTTAATGATTCAATAAAAATATCATCCCAACCGCCATAGGCTACAACTATAACCGTAGTATCTTTCAGTATTTGTGAAAGTGATGATTTAAGTTGTGGCCTTTTAGTTGTTAGTTGCTTTGGTGTGTGTAATGTATCTGAACCTTCCCAGAAACCATGCAGATGAACTACATTTATACTTTTAGGTATATCATCATTTTTATGATTCCAGCTTCCATCAGTGTGAAAAATTGTTTTGAGCGGATACATTCCATGTTTCTTAACACCTTCTTCTATTAAAGGATCAAAGTTTGTTGTAACAATATTTGAAACATTTAATGAACCTGAAGATATGATTGAGCAAAGAGCATTAAGTCCTTTTGGAATGTACCAAGACTTTGTTTTTTCATCATAAGCCTTCAATACAGCCTTTTTAATAATATCGTTTACAGTATCTTGGCTTATATAATTTTTAATGAAGTCAAAGCCATCTTGGTATCTTTCATTTGAATTCGTAGAGGTTACAATATCACTGAATTGCTCAAACAAATCTTCTTTTTTTACAGTATCTTCTATCATTCCAACAATTTCAGTTACTGATGAAACCCCTAATGCATTAGGGCCATCAGGTGCGGATGTTGGCGAACCTAATAAAATTGTAAGTGGCTTTTTACTTCTAGTCACTGCACTTAACAGGGCTTGTGTTGATGCAAGATGGTTTGACATTAGTTTTCCTGTTATTTGATATGAGTATACTCCTAATTTTATGATTCTATTCGAAACCTATAGCCTAATCTAGTCTCATCCAGCACATGGCATTATTAGCCCAAGCATCGTATGACAAGCAAGCTTTTGTGTCTTAGGTATTGTGTTTTATTTCATTATTAATCAATAGATTACTTCATTTTTTTGAAAAGTAATTCGTTGTTGATCATCACCATCAGCTCAATAAGAGTGAATCCGTGTTGTCTGTTCATATCTGCTCCTTACGTTAAGTGGCGCTACTCTGTCAGCGCAAAAGGGCAGAAACGAGGGGCAAAAAAGGGAACGGGAAAGCGCGTTCAGAGAATTAATGCGGTGTTGCAGGAAAGAACAGCGGATTTGCGAGCGGGGCTGAAATTCCCCTCTCCAGGCGGAGAGGGGAGGAATCACTATTTAAAACGCATCGAGAGGTCGAGGGCGCGAACGTGCTTGGTCAGCGCGCCGACGGAGATGTAATCCACGCCGGTTTCGGCGAATTCACGGATCGTTTCGAAGGTGACGTTTCCGGAGACTTCGAGCTGGGCCCGGCCATTGGTCAGTTTTACCGCCTCACGCATCTGCTCGGTTTCGAAGTTATCGAGCATGATGATATCGGCCCCGGCCTTAATCGCCTGCTCCAGCTCGTCCAGGTTTTCCACTTCTACTTCAACCGGCACATCCGGATGCAGCCAGAAGGCCTTCTCCACCGCCTGACGTACGGAACCCGATGCAATAATGTGGTTCTCTTTAATCAGGAAAGCGTCGGACAGGCCCAGACGATGGTTTGCGCCGCCGCCGCAGAGCACCGCGTACTTCAGCGCCGTGCGCAGGCCCGGCAGCGTTTTGCGGGTATCCAGCAGCTGGGTTCGGGTGCCGGCCAGCAGGTCAACGTAACGACGCACTTCGCTGGCGACGCCAGAGAGCGTTTGTACAAAATTGAGCGCGGTACGTTCGCCGGTCAGCAAGACGCGGGAAGGGCCGTCCAGCTCGAACAGCGGCTGGTTTGGCGTGACGCTATCGCCGTCCTCCACGTGCCATGTTACCTGCACATCATCGCCCGCCAGCTGGGTAAAGACCTCTTCAACCCAGCGCTTGCCGCAAAACACACCCTCTTCACGGGTGATAATGACCGCGTGGGAGCGCGTCTCTTTCGGCAACAATTGTGCGGTAATATCTTTATCGGCATTGACGTCACCGCCCAGATCTTCTTTCAAAGCATGGGCAACGCTTGCCGGAATATCCATATTAATACGTTCCAGAAGCGCTTCACGTCGGTGGTCGGGGTTGTAGCGGCGAGGCGGCATGATAAAACTCCAAATTGGTAACGAATCAAAATATTGAAACATGCTACTCTGAACCGAGTAACAGCACCATACATAAGGAGTTCCAGCATGTTGTTAGAAAACGGATGGCTGGTGGATGCGCGGCATGTGCCTTCGCCGCACCACGACTGCCGCCCGGAGGATGAAAAGCCCACACTGCTGGTGGTTCATAATATTAGTCTCCCGCCGGGGGAATTTGGCGGCCCGTGGATCGATGCGTTATTCACGGGAACGATAGATCCCGATGCCCATCCTTTCTTTGCTGAGATTGCGCATCTGCGCGTGTCGGCTCATTGCCTGATTCGTCGCGATGGTGAAGTGGTTCAGTATGTTCCCTTTGATAAGCGCGCCTGGCATGCCGGGGTGTCGATGTATCACGGGCGCGAACGGTGCAACGATTTTTCTATCGGGATCGAACTGGAAGGCACGGATACCACGCCCTACACCGATTCACAGTATCAACAGCTAGCGGCTCTGACCCGCACGCTTATCGGACTTTACCCGGCCATCGCCGACAATATTACCGGGCACAGCGATATCGCTCCGGCGAGAAAAACCGATCCCGGCCCGGCATTTGACTGGCCGCGGTTCCGCGCCATGCTCACCGCGTCGTCAGAATAAGGAGATACCATGACGTTGTTTACCATGCTGCTGGTTATCATCGCTGAACGCCTGTTCAAGCTCGGTGAGCACTGGCATCTGGATCACCGGCTGGAGGTGTTATTCCGCCGTATCAAGCACTTTTCCATGCTGCGCACGCTGCTGATGATGGCGGGCGTGATGGTGATTACGTTCCTGCTGCTGCGCGCGCTGTATGGACTCTTTTTCAACGTGCCGCTGCTGGTGGTGTGGATCCTGCTCGGCGTGCTGTGCATTGGTGCGGGCAAGGTGCGTTTGCACTATCACGCGTACCTTAAAGCCGCCTCCCGTGACGATGCCCATGCGCGCAATGCCATGGCGAGCGAGCTGACGATGATCCACGGCGTGCCGCCGGACTGCGACGAGCGCGAGTTCCTGCGCGAACTGCAGAACGCGCTGCTGTGGATTAACTTCCGTTACTACCTGGCGCCGCTGTTCTGGTTTGTGGTGGGCGGCCCGTGGGGACCGGTCTTGCTGATGGGGTATGCGTTCCTGCGCGCCTGGCAGACCTGGCTTGCTCGCTATCTGACGCCGCACGAGCGTTTGCTGTCCGGCATTGATGCCATCCTGCACGTGGTTGACTGGCTTCCGGTGCGTCTGGTGGGCGTGGTGTACGCGTTAATTGGCCACGGTGAAAAAGCGCTGCCCGCGTGGTTCGCCTCGCTTGCCGACCGCCATACGTCGCAGTATCAGGTGTTAACGCGTCTGGCGCAGTTCTCGCTGGCGCGCGAGCCGCATACCGACAAGATTGAAACGCCGAAAGCCGCTGTCTCCATGGCGAAGAAAACGTCGTTTGTGGTCGTGGTTATCGTGGCGCTGCTGACGATCTACGGCACGCTGGTGTAAGCCAGCGCGCCGTAACGATTAAAGCGTGTCCGCAGGCGGGATGCCGAAATCAGGCATCCCGTTTTCATTCCAGCGGACGCGCTTCAGGCGGGTATGGCGGTTTGGATCGTACAGCGGATCGCCCTCAATTTCGGTATAGTTCCGCGCGTGATACACCAGCACATCTTCCCCTTCCGGCGTTTGCGTAAAGCTGTTGTGTCCCGGGCCGTACTGACGATTTTCGTAGCTGGTGGCGAATACGGGGCGCGGGGATTTGTGCCAGTTCAATGGGTTTTGCGGATCGGCATTCAGGTCTATCCACAGCAGCCCCATGCAGTAGTTCTCGTCGGTGGCGCTGGCGGAATAGCTGATAAACAGTTTGTTGCCATGGAACAGCACCGCCGGGCCTTCGTTGACCCAAAACCCGCGACACTCCCAGTCATACTCCGGCTTGCTGAGCATCACCGGCTCGCCTTTCAGCGTCCACGGGTTCGCCATTTCACACAGATAAAGGTTGGAGTTCCCGGAGATGTCCGGCGCTTTTTGCGCCCACAGATACCAGCGTTTGCCCTGATGCACAAAGGTGGTGGCGTCCAGCGCGAAGGTGTCGAACGGGGTTTTTATCTGCCCTTTTTCCACCCACGTGCCGGTGAGCGGATCGCTGTCGGCACATTCAATGGCAAACATGCGGTGCTGAAACATCCCGAGCGCGTCGAGCGCCTGGGTGTGCGTCGCGGCAAAATAGATGTACCACTTTCCGTCAATGTGGTGCAGTTCCGGTGCCCAAATCAGCTGGCTCATTGGTCCGGCGTCGGGTTTACGCCAGACCACCACCTCTGCGGCATGACGTAAGCCTTCCAGCGAGTCTGCACGGCGGATCGCCAGCCTGTCGTACTGCGGCACGGAGGCGATAAAGTAATATTGCCCATCGTGGCGCAGGATATACGGGTCGGCGCGTTGTTCAATAAACGGGTTTGGCCAGGTTTGCATTCGGCTTTCCTTATTTAGTCTCAGCGGCTTTCAGTTCCTGATAATCGTTCAGCTCGTGGTAGTTGGTGCGGCGCTTTTCCAGATCGGCCTGGATCTGCTTCATGGTTTCACGATCCACCTTCAGCAGGCGCACCACGCCCGCGGTAATCAAATAACCCACCCCCGGGATAACGGTAAACAGCAGCACAATCCCGTTGATGGCGTCTGCGCTTTGCGCTTTCGCCCCCGCGTCGTAGCCGTACCAGGAGAGCAGAAAACCGACCATCGCCCCGGCAATCGCCAGCCCCAGCTTCAGGAAGAA
>ERZ772884.722-NODE-722-length-23738-cov-6.609129_pt1 | contig 23738 bp, 19 predicted proteins | sample MGYA00580574_ERZ772884 | MGnify/ENA primary metagenome ERZ772884 (study PRJEB29015, sample SAMEA2737690) | human gut metagenome | biome: human gut; feature: human-associated habitat; material: faeces | place: China | collected 2012 ... | reverse complement strand
GACCGGCAATGGTCTGGTTGACCACGGCCTTATAGATGCTGGCGGCGATATCCTCGGTGCGGGCACCCTGATTGATCAGCGGCTGCACATCGCTTTTGGCGAACACGCCGCAGCGGGAAGCGATGGTATAGGTGCGCTGCGCCTGCTCGGCAGCCTTGTTCATTTCCTCGGCGCTCATCTTCAGCAGGGTAGCCATCTGGTCGATGAAAGCACCGGTGCCGCCGGCACAGCTGCCGTTCATGCGCACCTCGGTGCCGTTGGTCAAAAACAGGATCTTGGCATCCTCGCCGCCCAGCTCAATGACGCAATCGGTCTTTGGCATAAAGCGCTTGACCGCCACACGGGTGGAGAACACCTCCTGCACAAAGGGCACACCGCAGCTGTCGGCTAAGCCCATACCGGCAGAGCCGGAGATGCTGAGCAGCGCCTTGCGGCCATGCAGATGCTCGGCATCAATGCGCCGCAGCAGCTCCTGCGCCTTTTCCAGAATATGACTATAATGTCGTTCGTATGTAGAATACAGCAGTTCATCATGCTCGCCCAGCACCACGCACTTGATGGTGGTGCTACCGATGTCAAGACCTACTCTCACCTTGTTTTTCCTCCTAAGGACAAATAACCGGAACATAACGCCCCAGCTGCTATGGCAAACAAGTCGTTTGCGGCAAAGACCCGCAACGGCGTTTTTTCTTTTTAGCTTCCCGCATTGCGCATCTACGTCATTTTCAAACAGTACGCGTTATAAAAAACACAGCAAATGCGCTTTTGCATACATTATTATTATAATCCAATCGCGGGCGGCATTCAATCCATGTTGTCTATTTTACACGAAAAAAATAGTATTTTTTGCTCAAAAGGCTGAACTTTTTGTGAACATGTGTCGGTTTTCCCGCAAAAAAAGCCGCCGCACAGCGCTTTGTGCAGCGGCCTTATACCGGCGGAACGATTTCGAATGGCTCCGCATACGCTTTGGCTATTTTCAGCGGAAGTTCCTCTCTACGCCCCACGCGTAAAAATGTTTTTGGAGCGCTCCATTCTCCTTACCGGTTCACGAAATTCAGCACCAGAACCAGCAGCAGCATGTGCACGGGGTAAAAGGCGTAGCAGGCATACTGGAAAGGCTTGCTGTGGTAGCCCTGCCGACCGCGGTACAGCCAGATGGGCACCAGTGCCAGCAGCGCCAGCCCCTGCTGGCAAAGCTCAAAGTCCATGCCGAAGAGCTGAATGGGGTACATAAGCCCGCCCAGCAGCTCCACGTTGACCCAGTACAGCGCTGCCAGCTGCCCCAGCAGACACCACCACTTGCGCCCGTGCCCGTGAAAAAAGTAGAAGATGAACACAGTCAGCACCCCTGCACCGTAGTAGTCCACCATGCCCAGCGTGCCCAGCACCGCGCCCGCCACCACCACAAGGGCGGATACCAGCAGGTACAGTCCTGTTTTTTGCTTTTTGCGCACCGTTTCCATCAAGTGGATACCCAGAATGCCCAAAAGCAGCGTCCAGATGACGTTCTGGTGCACCGGGTAGAACCATGTGCCGCCGTACATCAGGTCGAAGGGCACTTCCGAAAGCAGGGCAAACAGCAGCAGACGCAGGGTGTATTTTTTCAGGTCGTGGGTGTGGAAGTAGCCCTCCACCGCCATAAAGGCAAAGATGGGAAAGGCCAAGCGCCCGGCGCAGGTCAGCCATTCCTGCGCGGGCAGCAACGTCGCCCACAGGTGGTCCATCAGCATCAGCGCCATGGCAAGGATATGAAGAGCCGCTGCGCTCAGGTCAAAGCGGGTCGCGGCAGTGGAATCGATCGGTTTGGTTGACATGATCCTACCTCGTCTTTGTCGAAATTTGGTCGTTCTGTCTGGAATACGAACAAGCCCCGCAAAGAATTGCAGCCCCGGCCAGATTTTTCCACCACCGGGGCTGCAGGAATGCTTTATTTTTTCCGCTGCGAAGCACCCAGACACAAAAAGGCGGAGCCAAGGCAGAGCCATACCACCGCCGTGGAGTGATTCTCACCGGTAACAAGATTCAGCGCCGCAGCAAGAAAAAACAACAGTCCGCTGAGATAAAACAGGTTGCATTTTTTCATAGAGCATTCCTCCGGTTTTGGTTTTTTCACCGGCTATTTTGGATACGGCAAGCGCAGGGGCAGCTGCCATTTTACTCCGCGTGCAAAGGGGCGCAGAGCGCCCACCCGGCACGCAGAAAGTGTGTGCCCGCAGCAGTCTGCGGGGCAAATTCATGAAGGGTGGCTTGCCTGCCTGCCCATGGAGACGTAAGCGCAAAAGCAGGAATGCGGGAAGGAGCAAGGGACGGTTTCGGCGAAAAAGCGTCTGGCGGTGGCGGAAAAGCCGAACGCAAGATTTTTTCATAATAGCTGGCTCGTAAGGTGAGCCGTGCCAAAACTTCCTTGCGGAAATGTGCAGCGTTATAGTTCATCTGCACCTGAACCGGCAGCTGTGCACCCGGCGCTTGCCGCACCCAAAATAGCCGGTGGAACGTTTATTCAGTTTTTGGCGTTTTCCAGATAGATCTCAAAGGCTTCGGCAAAGCTGGCATTTACATCAAAGGGGACAGTGTAGTCTACCTTGGAGGTCACAAGGCAGAGGTCCAGCCGGTTGGAGGTTTCGTCTGCCTGCCGGTTCAGCTTGCTCAGCGCGGCATGGATGACCTTGCGGTCGTAGTTGATGGTGGTCACCCGCTTCACATCGCAGCAGTAGGAGATCTGGTTGCCCTCGGCGTTGAAGCGGTAGCCGGTGCCCCCGCCGGAGAGCAGCTGCTCAGAACTGCGCAGGTCGTTCATCCGTTTGAAGGTGCGGGCAATGCTCTGCCGCGCGGCATTCAGGCTGACCTCGCTGTCCATATCCATGTCCAGCGCATCCTTTGCCTTGCGGATGGCGGCAAACAGGCGGCTCTTCTCCTCCATCAGATAGAGCATGAACCGGGCAACGTCGGTGATCTGCTCTGCATATTCGGTCTGTGCCACGTCCATAACGGTCTCGTCCTCGGCCTCGGGCATCACCTTATGGCGCAGATAGGTGTTGGCCACCTTGGTCACGTTGGCATCGCAGTCCAGAATGCCCTGCGCCTCGTCCAGCAGAGCCTGGAGCTTGTTCTGGTAGCGGAATGCTTCCTTCAGGTTCATAGTCGTTCCCTCCATCTTGTTTTTTCTGCTTTCAGCTTACCACAGACTGCCCGCCCGCGCAAGCCTTCCGGTAAAATGAGCAAAACGCCCGCCCCGGTCATGCCGGGGCGGGCGTTTTGCATTTGCTGTGACACTTATTGGGATAAGAGATTGGCATTACTCAGCCGGCCACGCGCTCGGTGCGGCCTGCCTCCAGCATATAGCGCAGGAAGCCGGTCACGTCGGCAGGGTCGGTCACGGTGAGGTCAAAGCCCTTTTGGGGGGCAGTGTCCATCATCTGCAGCATGGAGCGTGCGGTAGTGTCCTTTTTCAGGTCGCAGGTCTTGCCGTTGTCCAGATGCAGCAGCACGCTGCCGTGGCTGGCAGAAAGCTGGCGCATGAAACGTTCCTTATCAAAATACTCGATACGAAGCATAGGAATACCTCCTTGATGAAGCGGTTTATATTACACTTGCCGTCCGATCCTCTTTGGATAGACGGCGGGAGAATAGCAGTTTTGCCCGGCAGGGAACGCTTGCACAGCTTGCGTCCCCGCTGCCTTGGTGCTATACTGAGCTTGGAAGCTCTGATAGGATAATACCACAAAACAATCGCAAATTATAGAACAGAACCGCATAGTATATGCAACAAAATCGGCATTGATAAAAAACATTCAAAGTATTGCGGAAAGGATTTGGTGAATATGGCATATCAGACAAGCTGTGCCTCTTATACCAGCGGCCGGGTGGGGCTGTCCAGCGCTACTGCCGTGGTGGCCGATGCCGCCGGGCGGGAGCAGGCCCAGCACGGCAGCCCGCTGTTCCCTATCGCCTGCTACGCCGAGGATCTTTCCTGTTTTTCGGTGGCGTGGCACTGGCACGAGGAGTTCGAGTTTATTCTGGCGGCGCTGGGACCCATCCATGTGGATGTGAACAAGACCCGGCTGACTTTGCAGACCGGGCAGGGGGTGTTTATCAACTCCGGGGCGCTGCACGCGGTAGAGCCTGCCGAGGGCAGGGCACTGCTGCACTCCGGCGTATTTCAGCCCCGGCTTGTCGGCGGCATGGACACCGTATTCTGGCAAAAACTCATCCGCCCGCTCTTGCAGCCCGGCACACCGCCCTTCTTTTTGCTGGACGAGGCCGTGCCATGGCAGCGGCAGGTGCTGCTCTGCCTGCGGGAGGCGTGGAAGGGCGTGGCGGACGAGTCCTTTGACTACGAGAACCGGGTGCGCTACCACCTTACTGCTGCCCTGCGGCTGCTCATCACCCAATGCGTCAGCGGCAAAGTAAAGGTATCGGAGCAGGAGCAGATCGCCTCGGAGCGGATGAAGCAGATGCTCCGCTATGTAGAGGAGCACTACGCCGAGGAGCTGACCGTGGAAAAGCTGGCCGACTGCGTTGCCCTGAGCGAAAGTGCCTGTCTGCGCAGCTTCCGGCAGTTTCTGGGCATCACGCCCATCCAGTACGTCAAGCAGTTCCGGGTGGAAAAGGCCGCCGAGCTGCTGCGCTCCACCCGGCTCAAGACCGGCGAGGTGGGGCTGGAATGCGGTTTTTCCGATGCCAGCTACTTTATCAAGACCTTCCGGGAGATCAAGCACTGCACCCCCCGGGAGTACCGTATCCGCTTCTGCTGAGCAAAAAGTAAAAAATGCCGGGCAGCTGCAAACTGCCCGGCATTGCATTATAAAATTTCCCCCTGCCAGCGCTCCGGCGGGATGACAGGCTCGGTGACAAAGGCCTCGGGGTTCGGGGCAAGAACATGGCGAGTGACCCGGAAAAGCCCCTCGGCGTCGCACAGGATACACTTTGCATCGCCAAATTTTGTGTTCCGGGCTGCGCCGCAGTCCAGATATGCCTGTTCCAGCTTGACGAAATCCTCCGAGATGTGTGGCTGCTGTGCGTTGTAGTGGCGGCGCATATAGACGGTGTGCTGCGCCCCGGCTTCGTCCACCACGGTCATCTGCATGGGCTTGTCGGTCAGGCGGTTCGGCACGTTCAGCACCTCCTCCACGCTATGGATAAAGGTGTTGCGGGCGTGGGTGACCCCCAGCAGCAGCACCTTGCCGTGAGCTGCCCGCAGCCGGTCGTAGCAGCCGCCGGGAGTGCAGGGGGTGTTGGCGTCCAACTCTCCTTCCAGATACGCAGCCGCCCCCTTGCCGTAAGCTGCCATGCTGTGGGTGGGGTGCAGCGAGCGCACCACCCCGGGGCGCTGCCGGAACAGCTCCGGCAGAATGCCCACACAGCACGGGCTGCGGCGTACATCGAACACTCGGTTTTCCTCGTTGATGAACCGCCATGTGTGGGTGGGCAGCAGCAGCAAGCCCTCCGCAAAAAACTCCATCCATGCGTCCAGAACCGTGTCTGCGCCGCCCTCCACTGGGCCGATGGACTTCATGGAGGAATGGATCAGGATGGTCTCGTTGCCTGTCAGCCCCATTGCTGCAAGGTCGTGCTTGAGGTCAGCCTTTGTATATGCCATGTCGTTTCTCCTTTTCGGGCATTTTGTCTGTACCCAGTTTACCGCCTTTTGTGCGGCAAAGCAAGCCGATACACAAAAAGGCACATACCCTGCCGCGTCTGCGGGGGTATGTGCCTTTCAGCTTTTTTCAGTGGTCAGCGGTTACTCGCCCAGCAGCTCCTTGCGCACCGGTGCGACCTGATCGTTCACAAGCTCCTTCAGAGCCTTCTGGAAGTGCCACATATCATTGCCGAGAATGATCATGTTGTAGCCGTCTGCAATAGCCTGCTTCAGGTTCTCCTGCGTGGGAGGCACCACCGGGCCCAGAACGCCCAGACCCTTGGCGCGGCACTTTGCCACCAGCGTCTTGTAGGCCTCGTGGACCTCCTCGCCCATGGAGTAGCCGATCTTCAGCTGCTTGGAAACAGCGTAGTCGATGGGTCCGAAGTTTACGGCATCAATGCCGGGCACGTCAAGGATCTCGTCGATGTTGTCGGTAAACTCAAAGTCCTCGTCCATAGGGATGACCAGCGTATCCCGGTTCTGCTGCTCGATGTAGGCGTTCCAGTCAAAGTTGTGGTAGCCAAAACCGGCAGCACGCACGTTGGTCTCGCCGCCGCGGCGGCCCAGCGGTGCAAACTTTGCGCCCTCCACGCTGCGGCGTGCCATTTCGGCCGTCTTGCAGTGGGGGATCACAACGCCGTCTGCGCCCCATTCCAGCACCTTGCGGATGGCTACCTCGTTGTCGTCTGCCATGCGCACCAGCACCGAAATATCATGCAGCTTTGCCGCCATGATCTGCTTTTCGAATGCTTCATCCAGCATATAGTTGGTGTGCTCCAGATCCAGATAGATAAAATCCAGACCGGACATGGCAATGTTTTCGATCACGCAGGTCGTGCCGGTAAAGCACGCCATACCGAAAACGGGGCCCTTTTTCATCTTTTCCTTCAGAGTCAATTCTTACACCTTCTCTTTTTTCTCGGGTTCCTATTATAAACCGCACCCGCTTTGCGGCGGGTGCGGCTGCGTACAGACCTATGCTTAGAAAATGCTGTAACCCAGCAGCTGCGGCAGGGCGGTGGTCAGCGGGCCCCACAGGCTGATAGAGATCAGCACGATGACGTTGCAGATGACATAAGGTGCAGCGCCCTTGAAGATCTCAATGATGGGCATACGGTTGATCTTGTTGCAGGCGTTCAGGCACATGCCAACGGGAGGCGTGACCAGACCGATAGCAAGGCCGGTAATCATCATAGCGCCGAACTGCAGCGGAGAGAAGCCGTACTGCTGCATGACCGGCAGCAGGATGGGAGTCAGCAGTAGGATGGCGGGGCTGACGTCGATGAAGGTACCGATCAGCAGGATCAGCACGTCAAAGATCAGCGCAATGGCCCACGCGGGCAGGTTGAGGGACATGAAGAATGCGCCCACGGTCTGCGGCACCTTCTGCATGGTGAGCACCCATGTGAAGATGGTGGTAAAGCCGATGATGAGCATGATGGAGGAGGAGGAGATCAGGGTCTTTTTCAGTGCCTCCCAGACACCCTTCCAGGTCAGCTCCTTGTAAACGAAGAAGCCCACCAGAATGGAGTACAGCACAGCGACGCCTGCGCTCTCGGAGGCGGTGCAGACGCCAAAGGAAACGCAGATGATAATGAACACCGGCATGATCAGGGCGGGAATGCCGCTCAGCAGGCTCTTGGCGGCGCGCTTTGCGTCAAACTTGGCCTTTGCCGGGTGCCAGCCCTTCTTTGCGCTGATGATGTACACGAGGACCAGCTGAGTCAGGCCGATCAGGATGCCGGGCACGGCACCTGCCATGAACAGAGCACCCACGGATGCGCCGGAGATCATGGAGTAAACGATCATGGGGGTAGAGGGCGGGATGATCATGCCCATGGTGGAGGAAGCAACGGTGATACCCGCAGAAGCCTCCGGAGGATAGCCCTCCTTTTCCATGGCGGGAATCAGGATGGAGCCCAGAGCAGAGGTATCTGCCACAGAGGAGCCGGAGATGCCGCCGAAGATCATGGAGGCCACGATGTTCACTTCGCCCAAACCGCCGCGCACCGGGCGCAGCAGCTCCATGCAGAAGTTGATGATGCGCTGGGTGATACCGCCGGTATTCATCAGCTCACCGGCCAGCATAAACAGCGGCATGGCTATCATCAGCTCGCTGTAAGCGCCGTTCCACACGCGCTGCGGCAGCATGGTGATAAAGTTGGGTGCGTAGATCAGAATATAGCTCACGCAGGAAGCGCCGATTGCAAAGGCCAGCGGCACGCCCAGCGCAGCAAAGAAGATCAGCAGCACCAGAAGGATGAGCATTGCCATAAGTATTTTCTCTCCTTTCCCTTATGCGTCTTCCTTGGTCAGCGCCTTGTTCTTGGGCGCAAAGAAGGAAATGTCGGCCTTATACAGGGTGATAATCTTGATCACGACGCAGATGGCGCAAATGATGCCGCAAACCGGCATGATGCCGTACATATACATCATGGGGATCTCCATGCCCTGACTGATCTGCTTGCCTGCAACGCCAACATACTTGAAGCCCTGATAGGTGAATACCAGATCCACGGCCAGTACGATGAGATAGTTGACGATGGCCAGCCAGCGCTTGCGGGCGGGCTTGACGCCGTCGTAGATGATGTCGATCATGACGTGCTCATCCTTGATGACGTTGATGCCCATGCCCCAGAAGGTGGTAAAGGCAAACAGGGTGGTGTTGAACTCCGCCAGCTGCTTCCAGCTCAGGGAGAAACAGTAGCGTGCAATGACCGTAAAAATGACCAGCGCGGCAAGCAGTGCCATAGCGACGATCCCGATGAAAAAGTACAGGTCAAACAGCTTTTTCCCGAATTTTTTGAGCGCTTCTATTGTGCTCAGCCCCTTTCCTGTAATGTTGTGGGTGGTTTATCATTGAGAAAGGGCAGCCCGAAGGCTGCCCCCGTGCCTCAATAAAAACGATATACGCGCAAGCGGTTATGCCTTTGCAACGATATCCTGCATCTCCTTCAGCTCGTCTGCGGTGCAGATGCCCTCGCTGATGCACTTGTCGTACACAGACTGCACAGCCTGCTGGAAAGCCTTCAGCTCATCTGCGGAGGGCTCGTACACCTCGCAGCCGTAGTCCACGATGGTCTGCTTTGCAGCACTGGAGTTCTGGTCGATCAGCTGGTCGTTGTACTCGCCCATAGCGGTAGCGCACTCGGTGATGACATCGCGGAACTCCTCGGGCAGAGCGTTCCACCATGCAGCGTTCACATAGAAGGGATCCGGATGGAACTGGTAGTTCACTTCGGTGAAGTACTTCTGCACCTCGTAGAACTTCATGCCTTCCACGTTGACCCAAGGGTTCTCCTGACCGTCTGCAACGCTGGTCTTCAGGCCCATGTACAGGTCAGAGTACGGGATGGTGGTGGTGGTAGCGCCCATGGCCTGGAAGGTCATGTCGATGGTTTTCATGCCGTTGGTGCGCATCTTCAGGCCCTTCAGGTCTGCCGGAGCCTTGATAGGGTGCTTGGAGTTGGAGAACTGACGGTAGCCACCTGCATCGCACAGGTTGATGATGACGGTGCCGGTCTCGCCCTCGGCCTCAGCGCACACCTTCTGTGCCAGCTCGCTCTGCAGCAGAGCGGTGACCTGTGCACGGGTGTTGGTCAGGAAAGGCAGGGTGAACATCAGCAGGCGGGGGCTGAAGTCGAACTGGCCGCCGCGCATACCCTGAATGGTACCTGCGACCACCTGCTCCAGCATCTCCTTCTCGGTGCCCAGCTGGCCGTTGCCGTAAACCTCGATCTTCACATGGCCGTTGGTGGCAGCAGCCACATCCTCGGCAAACTTTTCCATGGAGACAAAGCGGGGGTTGCCTTCGGGCTGTGCATGACCCACGGTCATGGTAAAGCTGCCCAGAGAGGCAAACTTGTCATCACCGCCGACTGCAGAACTGGCTGCGGAGCTGGCTGCAGGTGCTGCGGTGGTGGTGGAAGAGGCAGAACCACCGCAGGCTGCCATTGCACCTGCTGCGGCCACTGCGCCGGATACCTTCAGAAAGCTGCGACGAGAGATCTTTTTCATACGATTGTCCTCCAACTTGTGTCAGGCCGCCGGGAAACTGCCTCGTGCTTGTCTCTTTGCCGGTCAGCCTGTATACAGCATTTACTTCGTGCTGCTATCGTAACAAAAAATACATATTTCCACAAGAGCAATATTCACTGAACTTATTGAGGTTTCTTTGTGCATTTGGCACAATATTCACCTTTTTTCAGCATTTATTCAACTTTTTTCTGGTGTTTTCATCTAATATACCAGTTTCGTCACTACAAGATCCGTGTTTTGCCCGATTGTAAGTTCCTGTATACAAGAGCTGTCATAAACTTCTATTCAAGCATTGACATTCTGTCGCCGGAACGGTACAATGATAATAAGCTTATATTTACCGGATAAATGGAGAACAACTATGGCTACATTACAGCACACTGATGAGCTCTATCATATTCTCGAGGACGAGATCTGCGCACTGAAGATCCTGCCCGGGGAAGCGCTGAGCGAAAACCAGCTGTGCAAGCGGTTCGGCGTTTCCCGCACTCCTATCCGCAGCGTTTTGCAGCGGCTGGAGCAGAACCGCTTTGTGCAGATCATTCCCTGCAAGGGCACCATTGTTACCGCCATCGACACCGGCGTGGTGGACCAGCTCATCTTCCAGCGTGTTGCGGTGGAGGGCATGGTGTTCCGGGACTTTGTGCAGAGCTGCTCACCCATGGAGATCCTTGCGGTAGAACACCTTTATAATATGCTGCTGGAAGCCGCTGCGGGGCGCAGCGACCCGGAGAACTTTGATTTCAACCACTTCCTCAGCTGCGACCTTGCCATGCACGAGTACTGGTTCCACAAGACCAGCAAGGAGTACCTCTGGGAGCAGATGACCCGTCCGCAGGCAGACTACTCCCGCTTTATCCGTCTGGACATCGTGGGTGCACGCAACGTGTCCAGCGTCGTCAGCGAGCACGCCGAGATGCTGCGCATCCTGCGTGAGAAGGATCTGGACGCCATTGAGCCGCTGATGCGCACCCACCTGTACGGCGGTGTGAGCCGTATGGGCAGCAAGATCTACTCGGACGAATACCGCGGCTACTTCAAGCTGCCGGAGAACAAAAAATAAAGAAGGCCGCTGCACAGTTTCCTGTGCAGCGGCCTTCTTCTGGTTGCGCCAGCAGGAGTCGAACCTACGATGGGGGAGTCAAAGTCCCCTGCCTTACCGCTTGGCGATGGCGCATCATGCAAAACAGTATAGCATATTTTCCGCTGTTCCACAAGAGGTGCGCCGCATTTTTGCAGCTTTTTCTGTGCGCTGTCTGCCGCACTTGCGGCGGTTTGGGTCGGTTTTTGGGCTTTGCGGCCGGGCCCCTGCGTTTTCCATATTCTTCCATGTTTTTACGAAAGGCAAGTTTTGCGGGACGCGTTTTTCAAAAAACACAGTCCGCAGGGGGCACAAGATTCATATTGCAAAGGTGAAATTTATTTTTTTCCTGATTTTTCTTATTATTTTCTCAAAAGACTGTATTTTTTGTTGCGGTTCTGGTACACTGGATGTGATAAAAATAAGTTGAAGAAACTACGCCGATGTCCGGGCTGTCCCCGGGCGGGGCAGTGTCTCCATCTTTGTGAAGGAAAGCGAGGGATCTCATGAAAAAATTCCTGAAAACGCTGGTGGTCGGGCTTTGCCTGTTCACGCTGCTGTGCTGCGCACTGCCGGCTGCATTTGCCGCCGACAAAACTTCAGGGAGCAAAAAGGAAGAGAACGTGTACGCCATTGGTATGGATGCCCAAGGCGGCATCTGCTCCACCGTGGTAACCTACACGAACCTGTCCGGCAAACTGGAGAGCACGCCCGAGCAGCCTACCATGACGGGCTACACCTTTGACGGCTGGTACACCGAGCCGGTGGGCGGCAGCAAGGTGACCACCTCCACCGTGTTCACCTCCGACGCCACCATCTACGCCCACTGGACTGCCAAGGTCGGTACTTCTACCGTGCCGCAGCCCACCACCCAGCCTGCCGCCCAGTGGCAGAAGTATGTAGGGCCTGCACTTGTGGCCGGTGCCCTGCTTACTACCCTGCTGGTCTCCACCATGTTCTGAACACTGCTGTAAACGCAATGACACCATTGAAGAAAGGGATCTTACCATGACTACTTCTACCATGAAAATGCCCGCCAGCTATTCCGCTATCGAAGCCGAGGAGATGACCTATCTGGACGGCGGCGCCAGCAACGCTTATCAGTCCTTCCTGGACATCGGCAAGGTGTTCAACTACATTGCCCGCATCTTCTCCGGTGCAAGCTCCATCATCAACAACGTTAACGTCATCTACCAGTCCTTTGTATCGCTGAACAGCCTGCTGGGCAGCTTCGGCAAGTAAAAGCATCACCCCAAAGTTCAGATCCGGGAGCCGCGCTTTTTTCGAAAAGTGCGGCTCCCGTTTTTCGTACACGCTGTAATTCAGTGCATTACTGCGCAGCACTTCACGTTCCAGAATTGTGAACAAACTTTTTAAGCTTTTGGGGGGTCAGTGGCCGTTTTTTGGGCTTTTTCTATATAAAAAGCAAAAAAATGCGATATTTTTTGGGCTTTATCTCTTGATTTTGTGTCTGATTTGTTATATTGTTGTTACATGGAATGTGCTAAAATAAGATAGTTTATAAAAGGTCTCTCCAGCTGCGCAAATTGCGTGGCAACAAGTGAATTATCAGGCATTTCCTTTAAGTTGTTTCGGTTTTTTCGAAAAAAATTTCGTTATCTTTACATTCGGGAGTTTGTACGCAAATGGCAGATCGTGAACTGCGGCGGATGCACCGCGCTGAACTGATAGAGATCATCTATGCGCTGAAGCAGAGCGAGGACCAGCTCAAGGCGCAGAACGCCGCGCTTACCGCGCAGCTGCAGGACCGGCAGCTGCGGCTGGAAAGCGCCGGTTCCATCGCGCAGGCCGCGCTGGAGCTGAACAACGTGTTCGCCGCCGCGCAGGCCGCCGCCGATGACTATCTGCACTCAGTGCAGGCCAGTCTTGCGGACACCAACGCCACCGCCGCCAATACCCTTTCGCAGGCGCGCAGCGAGGCCAAACGCATTCTGGAGCAGGCACAGGCAGACGCCGACAGCCTGAAAGCGCAGGCGCAGCAGGAATGCGACGCCATGACCGCCGCCGCCGCGCAAAAACGCACCCAGACCGAGGCCGACTGCAAGGCCATGGTAGAGCGCGCCGAGCAGGAGGTGCAGCAGCGCTGGCAGGCATTTGACCACAAGGCCAACGAGCTGCTGGACCAGTACCGCAGCACAGACGGCCTGCCTTCGGAGGAAACATGAAAAAACGCGATATCCGGTTTGCTTCCATCCCTTCCACCGAGGAAGTGGCCGCAGAACGTGAGCGTCTTGCGTACCAGAGCCGCTACCAGCGGGTGCTGCGCAGTACGATCTATATTCTGGTGGTGGTGGCCGCAGCAGCCGTGCTGCTGGCTACGCTGTTTCTGCCGGTGCTTCAGGTCTCCGGCGACAGCATGTACCCTACATTAAATGATAAAGACATTATCCTGCTGGTAAAATCCAACCACATTGAAAACGGTGAGTTATGCGGGTTTTACTGGCAGAACAAGCTGCTGCTCAAGCGCATCATCGGGCAGCCCGGTGATGTGATCGATATGGACGTGAACGGCGTAGTCTCGGTAAACGGCGTGGCGCTGGACGAACCCTATGTGGACGCGCTGACCGTGGGCGAATGCGACATCCGGTTCCCCTATCAGGTGCCGGAAAACCGCTACTTCGTGCTGGGCGACCACCGTGCCACCTCTATCGACAGCCGCAGCAGCGTGATAGGCTGCGTTGAAAAAAGCCAGATCGTGGGCAGGGTTTTCCTGCGGATATGGCCCTTGTCCAGTTTCTCGTTGATCCATTGACCCCGGGAGGAGGTATTTCGTTATGAACGACATTCTTAAAACGTACATGGAGCGGTTCCGTGAGAACCGGCACACCCTGCGGCGCTACACCGCATTTGTGCTGGCACTTGCCATGATCACCACCCTGTTCGTCAACTGGCAGCTGCATGGCGTGGGCATCTCGATGACCGCGCAGTACCAGTGCGGCGAGGAGGAGCACATCCACACCGCGGATTGCTACACCAAGGTGCTCACCTGCGGTTACGAGGAAGGCGAGCTTGAAAATGCGGACGAGGTGGCCGCCGCTGCTGCGACCAGCCAGCCCACCGTTGAGGCTGAGCCCATGCCGCTGTCGCTGGAGCCGCAGATCGAGTTTGTGCCCCACGAGCACACCGAGGACTGCTACACCGAGGTGCAGACTCTGACCTGCATGGAGGAAGAGCACGTCCACGGTGACGACTGCTTCGACCCCGAGGATGGCAGCCTGATCTGCGACAAATTTGAGCATACCCACGACGAAAGTTGCTATACCACCGAGTACGAGCTGACCTGTGGACTGGAAGAGGGCGAGCTTGTGGAGCAAGTGGTGGAGCCCACCCAGAGCGCCGAGCTGGCGGCTATGGCTGTGGCCGAGCCTGTGGCACTGGAGCCGACGGTGGACACCGTGGAGCCCATCTACCACCACCACACTGACGCCTGCTACGAGGAAGTGCTTACCTGCCCCCTGCCGGAGCATCACCACACTGTAGCCTGCCTGAGCGACACCTCCGCCGACGTTGAGACCCCCGAAGAGTGGCAGGCCGCCAACGCCGAGGCCGTGATGACCGGCAACTGGGACGAGGACCTGCTCAGCGTGGCAAAGACCCAGCTGGGCTACGAGCAGAGCGAGAAAAACTTCGAGATCGACCCCGCAGACGGCGTGACCCTGCACTACTACTCCCGCTACGGCCAGTCTTACGGCAACCCCTACGGCGAGTGGGACGTGATGTTCCTCTCCTACTGCCTGAAGTACGCCGGTATCCCCCAGAGCGCCATCCCGCAGGAGGCCAGCGTGCTTGCCCTGCGCAGCTCCATGAGCGGCATGGACTGGCTGCTGGAAGAGGACGGCAGCGCCGCCCAGCCCGGCGACATCGTTATTTATAATAAGTACGTCACCCGCACCGTGGCTGTGGACAGCAGCGCCGATGGTGCAGCGGACGGTCTGGACGACCAGTTCAGCATGGACGCTGAGGGTGAGAACGGCGCAGCGCTTGAGGAATCCGGCGCTGCTGCGCTGGATACCGCTCCTGCCGCTGAGGATGCCCCCGCTGCCGACAGCGTGATCACCCCCGATCTCCCCGACACCGCCAACCCGGAGCAGCCCGCCGCAAAGCCGGTGGACAGCACCGGCACCTCTGCATCCGGCGCGGACACCCTTATCCCCAGCGTGGATTCCCCCGCTGCCGAGCCGCAGACCACCACCGTGACTGACGCTCAGCCCGTGGAGACCGTGGGCATCGTGAGCAGTGTGGACAGCGATGCCGACACCCTGACCGTCATCTCCGGCGACGTGGACGGCAAGGTGGCTGAGGTCACCCTTTCCAACGCCGAGGTTCTGGCCGTGGTGGATGTTGCCGCCGCCCAGTACGCAGACGAGATGCTTACCACTGCTGTTACCGGTGCCCTGCAGGCTCCCGGTATGCTTATGCTGGCGGGTGAGGGCTCCGGCACCCTTACATCCGTTCAATATGTGGCCTACTTTGATGAAACGCCTGAGGGTTCGAATAAAGGCGGCATTACCGGAACTACTGTTACTGTAAACAACAAAATTGTTACCGGTGAATATAACTTGCAAAACAACGATAAGATCAAGCTGGACTATGACTTCTATATTCCCGCTGATGTGCTGGATCTTACAACCGGAAAAGACACTTTGACCTATCACCTTCCTGACGGAGTAGTGCCTGAAGACAGTGCCACTTATGATCTTGATGATGGTGTGGGCACGATGACCGTTGCGAAAGACGGCACGATCACCTTGAAGTTCAATAATAACTTTGCGCCGCACCAGCCTTTTACCGGTCATTTCACCCTGAGCGCCAAGGTAAAAACCGACAAAATCGGAGATGGCGGCACGATCACCTTCCCCGGCAGCTCTGCCTCTATTACCGTTAAAAATCCTACTAACATCAGCATTGATAAAAAAGGCACCTATGATGAAAAAGACGGTAAACGCATCCTTCATTATACGGTCACGGTAAGTTCCACTGACGGTTGGAACCAAAAGGTCGACATTAACGACAAACTGGACAACACCGGTAAGGTCACCGGTACGTATGTGCGTAGCTCCATTAAGCTTACCGACAAAAACAAGAAAGAAATCTCTCTTGATGGGCATCTGACATGGAGCGAAACCGAGCAGAGTTTTTCCATCAAAAACCTTCCCGAAATGAATAAAAAGGACAAATACATCCTGACCTATGATGTTGAGTTGTCCGGTTCGTATGGTGGCTCTGGTTCCGGCAGTTTCCATAACTATGCAGAGACAAACAACGAACAAAAGACCGACCCGTGGACATGGCACAGTAACTACATTGAAAAACACGGCAGCTATAATAACGAGGACGGTTATATGTACTGGACCGTCACCCTGTCTAACTACTATGGCGGCAACCTGAAAAACTATAAGGTCGAGGACGCTCTCCAAACCAATGGCGCAACCATTGTGGGAGACGTTACCATTACCGAAAAGAGCAAAGACGGCACTGTTTCTCCGTTTGGTACCATTAATGGTGTTGATGGCAAGGATAAATTCGACTATACGTTTACCAAGGATGCCACTGGCACTGAATACACCTTCTACTATAAGACCACTGTTCCGGATGGCGTTAAAACGGTTAAAAACAAATCCACCGTTGATACCGGCAAAGAAAAGTATGAGGCAACCGCAGAGCCCGGCATTACAGACCGCAGTTGGAGTACTTCTAAATCCACCGCCGGTTCTCTGACCGAAACCTCCACTCCTAATCTGCTTAAAGCACCGTGGAAGATCGAAGTTGTTGTGCCGAACAAGTGGGAAAGCTACGGTATTCTGGACAAAATCTACTCTCCTAAAGACCTTGATGGCATCCACTACGGCATAGCATCCGAGCTTCAGTCTGATCTTGAGAATCATCTCACCTTCACACTGGTAGATAATACCACAATGACCTATGCTGAAGCTAAGGCGGCAGGCATTCAGATCGAGATCAAGTACGCCGACATTCAGGACGGTTTTGATAAAAAAACCGGCGAAATGTTAAGTAAAGCAAAAGAGATCTCGTCCACCGACAGTACTACTCCTGTTCGTTCGTTCTACATCAAGCTGACCAAAACAGACAGTTACAAGGGACAAAACATCAAAAAGCTGACCATTGACAGCTACTCTACCTATGTAGATGTGAGCAAGGTCGAGCCCGGAAACGAGATCACTATTAGAAATAAGGCCAATAATGCAGAGGCGAAATACACCTATACCAAGCCCAAGGAACATACCAACTTTGAAAAGGGCGTGTCTAAGCGTGAAGCTTATCAATGGGATGCTGGTAATTTCACAGACAAACTTGAGGATGTTGACTATAAGGAGAGCGGACGGACTCTCTACTATCAGCTCACCCTTGATACCTCTGACCTGACTGAATTTACAGAGAATGAATACACTGTTACCGATAAGCTGCCTGCCGGTCTGAAGTATGTGGAAGGCTCTGCACAGGGCGCATTCCGCCTAGCGTCTAATAGTGTCGCTCGCTATAATTTTTATCGTGACCACGACCCATGGTTTAAGAACGACGGCATAGCGGAGTTTTCGTTCGATAATGCCACCCATCTTGATAAGTTCTTTGAGGTCAACGCGACCACCTACTCCAGTACCGAGGGACAGACCCTTACGTTCAAAATCAAGAATCTGCAGTCCCTGAACCATAATACAAAAAATAATTTCTTCCAGCAAATGAGCGGTTTCTATATCCGGTACGCGGTAGAGGTCGACACCGATCTGTGGAAAAACTGGAATGGTACCGGTATAGAAAACGACTCTAAGGACGAGCGCACCTACATCAACACCGCCCACTGGGGAAAACTTGACGCCAAAGCCGAGGTGACCCTAAAGCGCAGGACTGAAAACCTGAAAAAAGATGTTGATCAGTTGACAGACAGCAATGGCCACAAGATCGGCAGCGCCGCATACACCATTAAGATCAACCCCGGCGCAAAAGACCTTGTCCCGAACAGTGACACCGTTACCCTGACGGATATCCTTACCGTTCAGCAGGGCTATACCGCTGAATTGGATTTAAATTCTGTTCAGCTCTATGATGCCGCAGACACTACCTTTAGCAATCCCCTGTCCCGCAACGAATACACCTTCCATTATACCAGCCATGTGGATGCAGCCAGCGTCAACACCTACACCATGGAGCTTACTGTTCCCGACCAGCGCGCACTGGTGTTGAAGTACACCTACAAAACCAACGCCGGTGTTGGAAACGAAGTAAAGCTGGATAACAAGGCACTTTTGAACGGAAAATGGGATGCAAACGAAAACCAGACCTTGCGAGATATAGAGGCCGGTGGCTATGTCTCGCAGACCAAGCTGGTTGTGCACAAGGTAGACAGCTCTAATCAGGCCAACGGTCTGGAGGGTGCAAAGTTCAGCTTGTATTGGCTTGACAAAACAACCGGAGAATGGGAAACTACCGAGAAGCAAAACTATACAAGTGACGAAAACGGTCAGTTTACCATTTGGCTCGGTCATAAAGAACTTAATGCGGATGTCGACACCCTTTACAAGCTTGTAGAGGAAGCGGCTCCCGATGGCTATCGCAAGACCAGCAAGACGTATTACTTCATCTTCACTGCTAAAGATGAACCGGATGCTGACGCCTACAACAAGGCGGTGAACGGTAGAACCACTGATGCTAGCGGAAATACACTGCCTCTACTGAAAGACAACAACCTGATGATCTGCATTTTCAATGAGCAGAGCGACCTTTATATCTCCAACGAGCGCAGCAAGCTGATCATTCAGAAGTTCTGGACGAACCAGTACAACGAAGCAACTGCACCCAAGGAAGAATCTGTTACTGTTGATCTGTACAAGTACAAAAAGGATACTGATCGTGCAACTGGTATAAAGGTAACGTCCATCACCTTGAACAACAGCAACCACTGGACAGCCACTTACAGTAACTTGACGGAAGGCTACCTCTATTACATTAAGGAAGCTTCTACCGGCAACAAGTACGAGGTGACTTACAGCAGCAGCAACGAAACCGGCGTAGAAAACGGTGGTGTGCTTACCCTTACCAATAAGGAGAAGTCAGACATCCCCGGCTACGAGCTCCCCTCTACCGGCGGCACCGGTACACTCCCGTATACAGCCGTGGGCGGCACAATGATGCTGTCTGCGCTGGCATATAGTTTTATCCACCGCAAGCGCAGACGCGAAGGGAGGGCAGATGACTAAACTGCACTTCCCTGCCGGACGCCCGGGGCTGAGCCCCCGCCCGCCCAGCACATAGTTTACGCGATAGACCGAACAAAAACGACACCCCTACCCCCCCCCCTGTGCAAAACGCAGGGGGCGGCAAGGGGCAGAAAAGAAAGGGGCTTTTTCCATGAAAAAAGCAATGAAAAAACTCATGGCTGCGCTGCTGGCAGTTGCTATGGTTTGCGCCATGGCGATTCCGGCGTTTGCGGCAAGCGGCAGCAGTTCTACCACCAGAGGCAGCATTACCATCAACAGCGCTGTTGCCGGTGAGGACTACACGATTTATAAGATGTTCAAGCTGAACAGCTTTGACACCAATGCTAACGACGGTGCTGGCAACTACTCCTACACTGTAGTCCCCGACTGGGAAGATTTCTTCAAGGACAGCGCAGCTGGTAACAGCTACATTACGCTTGAGAATGGCCACCCCACTTGGGTAGGCGCCGAAAACGCTGATACTTATAAGCAGTTTGCCAAGGCAGCACTTGCTTATGCAAACCAAAAAGGTATTTCCGCTACGAAAACCGAGAAAGCGAACAGCAATACTGTTAAGTTTGACAATCTCGACCTTGGCTACTATCTGGTAGATACTTCTCTGGGTGCTCTCTGCGGTCTGGATACCACCAAACCCAATGCAATCATTGACGAGAAGAATGAGGTGCCTACCATTGATAAAAAGGTAAAGGGCTCCGATGGCAACTGGGTTACCGAAAACACCGCTAAGATCGGCGATACTGTCGAGTATAAGGCAGTTATCACCGTCAAGACCGCAAACACCAACTACGTCATGCACGATACCATGACCGATGGCTTGACCTTTAACAAAGATTCCGTCAAGGTTACCGTGAGTGGCGCTGATGTTCCGACTACCAAATATACTCTGAGCGCTCCCGGCACCAAAGGCGGAACTTTTAGTATTGCATTTGATAACAACTACATCGCTTCTCTGTCCGCAAATACTAAGATTGAGGTCACCTACAACGCCGTTGTGAACAAAAAAGCCAAGATTGATCCTGATGCGAACGAGAACGAAGCATATCTGACCTTTGGCAATAGTCAAGAGACTGCACACGACAAGACCTATACTTATCTGTACCAGTTCGACCTGATCAAGTACAGCGGTTCTACTAAAAAACTGCTGGGCGGCGCTCAGTTCAAGCTGTACGATGCAGAAACTGGCGGCAACGAGATCAAGCTTGTAAAGAATGAAGATGACACTTACCGCGTGGCAACCGCAACTGAAACCCCTGTTGCCTATATTGAAACGGTTGCAGGTAAGACTGTTAAGATCTCCGGTCTGGACAAAAAGGTCTACTATCTGGAAGAGACTGTTCCCCCTGCCGGTTACAACGGCCTGACCCAGCGTGTTAAGGTTGATCTGAGCACCGGTTCTAAGAAGGTACCTACCGGTTTTCTCTCTAATGGCACATATGACGAGTTAAACGCCTCTTCCATCGGCGGTGTCGCAGTTGTGAACAACGCCGGCACTACCCTGCCCGGCACCGGCGGCATCGGCACCACCATCTTCTATGTGATCGGCGGCGGCCTGATGGTTGCAGCAGCCATCCTGCTCATTACCAAAAAGCGCATGGAGAACCGCTAAGCTCTCCTTTTCCCCTGCACAGAGCGGGGCTGTAAAGCCCCCTGCTCTGATCCTGAAACTATAACGTTAGGGAGTAGCCCATGAAAAAGAACAAAAGCACCATTATATTGATCCTCGTCTTTTTCGTGGGTCTATCCGTGATGTTATACCCCACCATCAGCGATTACGTCAACCAGCGCAACCAGTCCCGCGCGGTGGCAAACTACGCGCAGGACGTGGACAACATGACCGATGCGGATTACAGCGCCTACTTTGACGCCGCCGATGCCTTTAACGCACAGGTGGCCGCCAACGAAAACGCCCTTTACCGCCCGGATCAGCTTACCGGCTACAACGAAACGCTGGATATTACCGGCACCGGCATTATGGGTTACATCACCATCTCCAAAATCGGCGTGGAGCTGCCCATCTACCACGGCACCAGCGACAGCGTGCTGCAGATCGCCGCAGGCCACTTGGAGGGCACCAGCCTGCCGGTGGGCGGCGAGAGCACCCACGCGGTCATCTCGGCGCACCGCGGCCTGCCCAGCGCAAAGCTGTTTACCAACCTCGACCAGCTGGAAGTGGGCGATACCTTTACCATCACCGTGCTGGACCGGGTGCTCACCTACGAGGTGGACAAAATCTCCATCGTGCTGCCCACCGAGACCGATGAGCTGAAGATCGCCGAAGGCAAGGACTACGTCACCCTGATGACCTGCACCCCCTACGGCATCAACACCCACCGCCTGCTGGTGCGCGGCCGCCGCGTAGAGACCCCGGATCAGTACAAGCACCTCCGCGTTACCGCCGAAGCGCTTAAAATTGAACCCATTATTGTTGCGCCCATTATGGCGCTGCCCATGCTGCTGATCTTGCTGATCGGTATGCTGATTTCCACACGCAAACCCAAGAAAACGAGAGGTGAAGAACATGAAAAGCATTGATCTGCGTCATCGTCTGGCGGCTGTGCTGCTGGCTATGTGCCTTGTGGTATGCTGCGCCCTGCCGGCGTTTGCCACCAGTGCCAACATTGAGCTGGGGCGTCTGGGCTCGCTCCATGTCCGTCTGTACGACACCCACAACGATGTGCCCCTGCGCGGCGGCGAACTTACCCTGTATCAGGTGGCCTCCGTCAAGCGCACCAACGGCAACCTGTACTTTGACTATACCGGCGATTTTACGGGCTGCGGTGTCGTGCTGGGCGATCTTTCCGACAGCACGCTGGCAGACCAGCTGGTAAAGTATCTGCCCGCTGTGCCCGCCATTGCCGCCCAGCAGGACGTGAACGAAGAGGGCTATGCCAACATTACCAAGCTGCCGCAGGGTCTGTACTTGGTGGTGCAGACCGAGGCATCCCACGGCTACGAGGCCATCAAACCCTTCCTTGTGTCCATTCCCATGCCCGATGGCGACAACTGGATCTACGATGTGGACGCCACCCCCAAGGTAGGCGCTACCATCCCGGAAACGCCGGACACCCCCGACACCCCGGATGTGCCTGACACGCCGCCGGATACGCCCGACACACCGGACACCCCCGATCTCCCGGAGCAGCCGGACACCCCGGATACGCCGGTGAGCCCCGGCACACCGGATAACCCGGTAAGTCCCGACAGCCCGGACAACCCGGTAAGCCCCGAGAATCCGGATAACCCGGTCTCCCCTTCCAACCCCGATAAGCCTGTTCTGCCCCAGACCGGCCAGTTGAACTGGCCCGTGCCGGTGCTGGCCTGCAGCGGCGTGCTGCTGTTTGCCGCAGGCTGGGTGCTGAACCGTCAGGGCAAAAAGGAAAACTGACTTTGCGCTCCTTTCTTTTCGGCACAGCGTGGCGTTGTGTACCGAATTTGCTCCCCCGCAAGGGGGAGCATTTTTTGTGCCCTTTCCCCTGCCGGGCGCAGCACGATTTTGAATGCGCTCCGCGTTGCTCTGCGCATAATCAGCGGAAAATATATTTTTTAATTTGCAATTCTGGAAAATCTGCGGATTTTCCAGAATTGCCTTTTCACGGGTGGGGTTTGGGCACGAACCCTCTCAGGCATCTCGCTTTGCTCGATGCCAGCTCCCCCGAAGGGGGAGCTTTTTGGGTGGAGCTGGCGAACGCAGTGAGCCTGAGGGGGGTACACGCAAAAGAGCCGCTGTACAAAAAGTACAGCGGCTCTTTTTTATGCAATCTGTATTAGGTTTTTACTGCTGCTGGGCAGCCTTTTTGGCCTCCAGTGCCAGAATGGCGTCGCGGCGGCTCAGGTTGATGCGGCCCTGCTGGTCGATGTCGGTCACCTTGACCACGATGGCATCGCCCACGGCAACCACGTCCTCTACCCGCTCCACGCGCTTGGTGTCCAGCTTAGAGATGTGCACAAGGCCTTCCTTGCCCGGGGCGATCTCCACAAAGGCACCAAAGTTCATCAGGCGGGTCACCTTGCCCTTGTAGATGGCACCGATCTCGGGGTCCTCCACAATGGTCTTGATGGTAAAGATGGCGCGCTTTGCGTCCTCCTGATCCACGGCGGAGACGAACACATGGCCGTCCTCCTGCACGTCGATCTTGCAGTTGCAGGTGGCGCAGATGTCCTGAATGACCTTGCCGCCCTTACCGATCACGTCCTTGATCTTGTCGGTGGGGATCATCATGCTGAACATCTTGGGTGCCCAGCGGCTCAGCTCCTGACGGGGCTGTGCGATCACGGGCTTGATGATCTCGTCCAGAATATACAGGCGGCCCTTGCGGCACTTCTCGAAGGCCTCGGCAATGATGTCGTAGGTCAGGCCGTCGATCTTGATATCCATCTGGATGGCGGTGATGCCCTTGCGGGTGCCGCCAACCTTAAAGTCCATATCGCCGTGGAAGTCCTCCACGCCCTGAATGTCCAGCATGGTCATCCAGCGGTCGCCCTCGGTGATCAGGCCGCAGGAGATGCCGGCCACGGGGGCCTTGATGGGCACGCCTGCATCCATCAGGGCCAGCGTAGAGCCGCAGATGGATGCCTGAGAGGTGGAACCGTTGGAGGAGAGCACCTCAGACACGCAGCGGATGGTGTAGGGGAACTCTTCCAGAGAGGGCAGCACGGGCACCAGAGCACGCTCTGCCAGTGCGCCATGGCCGATCTCGCGGCGGCCGGGGCTGCGCGGTGC
>ERZ772884.718-NODE-718-length-23815-cov-7.693897_pt1 | contig 23815 bp, 19 predicted proteins | sample MGYA00580574_ERZ772884 | MGnify/ENA primary metagenome ERZ772884 (study PRJEB29015, sample SAMEA2737690) | human gut metagenome | biome: human gut; feature: human-associated habitat; material: faeces | place: China | collected 2012 ... | reverse complement strand
GGGTATTCCCTGCTTTGGCCCGGGTGCCGAGGGCGCCCAGATGGAGGGCTCCAAACTGTTCTCCAAGCAGCTCATGGAGCGCGCCGGTATCCCGACGGCAGCCTATGGTTCATTTACCGACGAGGCTTCGGCTCTCGCCTACGTGCGTGAGCAGGGCGCTCCGTTGGTCGTCAAGGCCGACGGCCTTGCCGCGGGCAAGGGCGTTATCGTGGCGACCGAACTTGAGCAGGCCGAGGAGGCCGTGCGCGAGTGCTTTGGCGGCACCTTTGGCGACGCCGGCAACACCGTGGTCATCGAGGAGATGCTGACCGGCCCCGAGTGCTCGCTTTTGGCCTTTACCGACGGCAAGACCGTGCGCCCCATGGCCACCTCGCAGGACCACAAGCGCGCGCTCGAGGGCGACAAGGGCCCCAACACCGGTGGCATGGGCGTCTACAGCCCGGTGCCCATCGTGACTGACGAGGAGCACGCCACCATGGTGAAGGTCATGGAGCAGACCGTGGCCGAGCTTGCTGCCGAGGGCATCGACTACCGCGGCTGCCTGTATGGCGGCTTTATGCTCACCCCCGCCGGCCCCAAGGTGCTGGAGTTCAACGCCCGCTTTGGTGATCCCGAGACTCAGGTTGTGCTGCCGCGCCTTAAGAACGACCTGGTCGAGGTCATGCTCGCCTGCGCCAACTGCGAGCTCGATCAGATTGAGCTCGACTGGCGTGACGAGTGGGCCGTGGCCGTTGTCCTGACGAGCGCGGGCTATCCCGGCAGCTACGAGAAGGGCAAGGTCATCACTGGCATTGAGGATGCCGAGGCCATGGAGAACGTGACCGTTTACCACGCGGGTACTGCCGTGGTGGACGGCCAGCTCGTGACCAATGGTGGCCGCGTGCTTGCCGTGACCGCTCTGGGCGACACGTTTGAGAACGCTCGCAACCTTGCCTACGAGGCTTGCGAGAAGATTGATTTTGAGGGCAAGACCCTGCGTCACGACATCGGCCTGCGCGCGCTGCGCGGCCGCGACGCCTGGGATGCCTAAAATCCGAGAGGAATGAGACGGATGGACGAGAAGAACGAAGAGCTCGTGGACGCGCAGATCGTCGAAGAGGACAGCCGCATGTATGGGCACGCCGAGGGCGAGCCTGGTGGCGAGGTCGCTGACGAGCCGGCGCTGGTGCTGGGCGACGACGACCCGCACGATGCCGAGCTGCACGAGAAGATTCTTTCGGAGGAGTGCGCCTGGAAGGGCAAGATCCTCGACGTCCACCGTCTTGAGGTTGAGCTGCCCAACGGTCGCCGCAGCGCCCGCGATATCGTTCGCCATCCGGGTGCGGCGGCCGTCGTGGCGCTGACCGAGAGCGGCAAGATCGTACTGGTGCGTCAGTACCGCACCGCCATCGACCGCGTGACGGTCGAGATTCCCGCCGGCAAGCTCGATCCAGGCGAGGATCCGCTCGATTGCGCCAAGCGCGAACTGCATGAGGAGACGGGCTTTAGGGCTGGTCGTATTCGCTTTTTGACGTCGATTGTCACGTCCTGCGGTTTTTGCGATGAGATCATCCGCATCTACTTGGCTACCAAGCTCGAGTTTGATGCGCCCAACCCCGATGATGACGAGTTTGTCAACGTGGACCTGGTGCCGCTGCACGAGCTGATCGACGCCGTGCTCGACGGCAAGATCGAAGACGCCAAGACCGTCGTAGGCGCGCTTGCCTGCGACAGCATCGCGCACCGCTTGGGTGGGGCCGAGCTCTAGGTTACGCGGTTTTACCAAACCGCGTAACGAGTCGACGCTGCAAACGCCCCTAAGCGGCAATCTGCCTTTCAATCGTCGCTCGCGTACCGAAGTACGCGTCGCTCCTCTTTCAAGGCACCTTGCTCGCTTAGGGACGTTTTCGCTGACGCTGCCAGAACATCGGCGTTATGCTTGTTGGGACGCTTTGTTTTCAGCCTGACCGGTTCAACCGGATTTCTCACGCTATTTATTTCTCTTCGAGGATTGCATGTTTAAAAGGTTTCTCTCGTATTACGAGCCCCAGATGGGGCTTTTTGTTGCTGATACTGTTTGCGCTCTGGTGCTTGCCGCCATTGACCTGGCGTTCCCCATTATCCTGCGCAATTTGACCGGTGGGCTCTTTACTCAGGGTCAGGCTGCCATTATGCAGGCGCTCGGCATGATCGCGGTGGGCTTGGTGTTGATGTATGCCGTCCGCTGCGCCTGCCGCTACTTTGTGAGCTATTGGGGTCACGTGATGGGCGCGCGCATGGAGTCCAAGATGCGCGAGGACCTGTTCGACCAGTATGAGCGCTTCAGCTTTGCGTACTTCGACCGCAACAGCTCGGGCGACATGATGAGCCGCGTGGTCAACGACCTGTTCGATATCTGCGAGGCGGCGCATCACGTGCCCGAGTGGATCATCATCTGCGGCATCGAGATTATCGGCTCGTTTGTGATCCTCTTTACCATCGCCCCGGTGCTGGCGCTCGCCATGGCCGTGGTGACGGCGGCGTTTTCGGCCATCATGTTTTGGCAGAACATGCGCATGCGCGAGGTCTTTAGCGACAACCGCAAAAAGATCAGCGGCATCAATGCGCAGCTGCAGGATTCGCTGGCGGGCATGCGCGTGGTCAAGAGCTTTGCCAATGAGGAGACCGAGCGCTCTAAGTTCCGCGCCTCAAACAATCGCTATCTTTCGTCCAAGGAGAACATGTATCACGCCATGGGCGTCTATACCGCGACGTATGGCCTGCTTTCGGGTGTGCTCTATGTGATCGTGGTGTTGCTGGGCGGCTGGCTGGTCGCCCAGGGGCAGCTGCAGGCGGTCGATATGGCGACCTTTGCACTCTATATTTCGCTGTTCTGCACGCCGCTCGAGACACTCGTCAATTCGGCCGAAACGTATCAGAAGGCTATCGCCGGCTTTAAGCGTATGGACGAGGTGCTCTCGACCGCGCCGGATATCCAGGACAAGCCGGGCGCTACGGATCTGCAGGTGACTGCCGGCGCCGTGGAGTATCACGACGTGTGCTTTAACTACGAGGATGTTGAGCTGGGCGAGGGCGATGCCGACGAGCGTACCGTTATCGACCATATGGACCTGTCCATCAAGCCCGGGCAGACCATCGCTTTGGTTGGCCCTTCGGGCGGTGGCAAGTCCACGACCTGTTCGCTGCTGCCGCGCTTTTATGACGTGGCCGCCGGATCCATTAGCATCGACGGCCAGGACGTGCGCGATGTGACGCAGCAGAGCCTGCGTCGCGCCATCGGCCTGGTGCAGCAGGATGTCTATCTGTTTGACGGCACGATTGGCGAGAACATCGCCTACGGCAAGCCGGGCGCTACGGCAGGAGAGATCGCCGAGGCCGCCCGTCGCGCCAACATCGATGCCTTTATCGAGTCGCTTCCACAGGGCTATGACACGGTCGTGGGCGAGCGCGGCAGCCGTCTTTCGGGCGGACAGAAACAGCGCGTTGCCATCGCGCGCGTGTTTCTCAAGAATCCCAAAATCTTGATCTTGGACGAGGCGACGAGTGCTTTGGATAACGAGAGCGAGGAGGCGGTCCAGGAGTCGCTCGAAGAGCTGGCACGCGGCCGTACCACAATCATCATCGCCCACCGTCTCTCGACCATTAAACACGCCGATGAGATTGCGACCGTTGAGCATGGTCGCGTTGTGGAGCGTGGCACGCACGAGGAGCTTCTCGCCCGTGGCGGCACCTATGCCCGTTACTATCGAATGCAGTTCGAAGGTGCGCGTGCGCACGAGCTCGACTGATTGATATGACAGGAAGTTTATGGCTGACAAGAACCCTTTGACTCCGGAAGAAGTGACGGAGTTATTCTCCGAAATCGATGCATCCGGTGTCTTGGATCCCACGCTTGCCAAAAAGCGAACCGAGCGCATGCGTGAGAAGGAGGCTGCGGCCAAGCGCGGTGACAAAGCGGCGCTAGCGCAGCTGCGCAGCGAGGACCGCGCGAGCCAGGCAAAACATATCGACCCGCTGTCCGAGGACGATCCTTCGGGCTCGCAGGTGAGCCATACCATTACGAAGACTGCCATGGCCGTGGTTATCGGCATCTTGGTGCTGATCGTGGGCATGCAGATTGGCTACGGCGTGATGCGTCGTCTGAACACCGCCAACCTGTCCGAGAGCGTTTCGGTCGATACCGTTTCGACGGCGCTGAAGGGCGGCCTCGAGTGGGGCAACGGCTTTACGCAGTTCCCGCTCGACTTTACCGTCGATGAAGCCGATGAGCGTACGGGCACGGTCGAGGTGACGGTGTTGGACACATCGTCTGCCAACGAGCTCGAGCTGCTGTCCAACGGGCAGATTCAGGCCGCGGCGCTTGCGACCAACGCGTTGCTCAACGATAAGATCGACCGCGTGGTGTATAACGTGCATGCCTATATCGACGAGGATAGCAACATTCAGCACGATTCCTTCTTTGGCATGTTTCCCGCCCAGGGCCACCAGAGCGCCATTTTGACGTTCGTGTGGACCAAGAGCTCATCCAACGCCACGAGTATCGACTGGAAGATGCGCATCGTGAGTATGGATGACACCATCGCCGAGCGCATTCAGAAGCAGGTGAACTCGGTGTCGTCGTTGATTGAGGATCCGGTGGTGAGCCAGACCAAGATTGACGAGGAAAAGGCCGAACGTGACCTGGAGCATCGTCTGCGTGGTCGCGAGATTTTCCGCGGCGGCAAGCCCGACCGAACGCCGTCCGATCTGCTGGGACAGGACAAGAAAAAGTAAGACGCCATCATCCCGCGTGAGCCACAAGCCCCGCGGGATGATTTTTCTGGGACAGGGATTAAAAAATCATTATGCATAGAAAGTCATAATTATCATTTCGTAAACATTTCGATGAAATTAACGCCATGAGGCATGCTTGCGGTTACAATACCGCGAGGCCTAACTACACACCTTTAAGCCGGTCCTGTGAGACCGGGAAGGAGAATTATGGCGAACAACCATACTGCGGGCGCTGCCGCCCGCACCTTCGCGCCCAGCGAGCTTTGCCAGCGTATGCTGGCCAAAACCAGCAAGGGCACCTGCGGTCCCTGCATCCTGTATCTTGAGGATGGGACCATTTTTTATGGACGTGCATGCGGCGCCGAGGGCACCGCGACCGGCGAAGTCTGCTTCAACACCTCGCTCGAGGGCTACTTTGAGGTCATGACCGACCCGAGTTATGCCGGCCAAATCGTAACCATGACCTATCCGCAGATCGGCAACTACGGTATCGACGAGACCGATGTCCAGTCGGCCTTCCCCGGCGACGCCGTGCGCCCTGCGAGCGCTCCGGCTATGCGCGGCATGATCGTTCGCGATATGTGCGCCACGCCTTCTAACTGGCGCTCGGCCGTCAGTGTACCGGAGTACCTGCGCGCTCACGGCATTGTCGCTATCGAGGGTGTCGACACCCGCGCTCTGGTGCGCCATCTGCGCGACAATGGTTCCAAGATGGGCATTATCTCGACCGAGATCTTCGACGTCGACGAGCTTGCCGAGCGTCTGGCCGCAGCGCCCACGCTGGTGGGCGAGAACCTGGTCAAGACCGTAAGTTGCCCCGCGCCCCACGAGTTTGTGGTCGCCGACCTGCCTGCCACGCATGACTTTGCGCTTGCGGCTGCCGCTCCTGCCCGTCACAAAGTGGTCGCCTACGACTGCGGTGTGAAGCGCGGTATTCTGGAGGGCCTGGTCCGTGCCGGCTGCGATCTCACCGTCGTGCCGTGGGATACGCCCGCCCAGCAGGTGCTCGACATGAATCCCGATGGCGTCTTTTTGTCCAACGGCCCCGGCGACCCCGATGCCGTGGTGGAGACCTATGAGCAGGTACAGCAGCTGATCGGCAAGGTGCCGGTCTTTGGCATTTGCCTCGGTCACCAGATGATCAGCCTGGCCTGCGGCGCCCAAATGGAAAAGCTTAAATTCGGTCACCGTGGCGGTAACCAGCCGGTCATGAATCTGGTGAGCCGTCGCGTGGAGATCACCGCGCAAAACCACGGCTTTGGCCTGCTGTTCCCCAGTCTGGGCAAACTGATTCCGGAGCTTTCCGGCGGCGAAACCGAGCATGCGGCCGATGGCGACCTGCGCGCCTGGGTGCGTCGCGGCATCGCGCCGGTCGTGATGAACGAGCGCTTTGGTCGCATTCGCCTGACACATGTGAACCTCAACGACGGCACCGCCGAGGGCATCCAGCTGCTCGACGCCCCGTGCTTCTCGGTCCAGTACCACCCCGAGGCTTCGCCTGGCCCCACCGATGCCCACTATCTCTTTACCGCCTTTACGCGACTCATGGACGGCGAGGAGAACTACCTGGACATCGACACCGCGAAGGACCGCCTCGCCGGCTGGAATTTCGCCGAGTCCGAGAACGCTGCGACCGAGGAGAACTAACATGCCTAAACGTACTGACATCAAGCGCATCCTCGTTATTGGTTCGGGCCCCATCGTTATCGGTCAGGCCTGCGAGTTCGACTACTCCGGCGCCCAGGCCTGCAAGGTGCTCAAGGAGGATGGCTTTGAGGTCATCCTGGTCAACTCCAATCCGGCGACCATCATGACCGACCCGGGCTTGGCTGACCGCACCTATGTTGAGCCTATCACCGCCGAGTTTATCGAGCGCGTGATCAAGAAAGAGCACCCGGACGCGCTGCTGCCCACGCTGGGCGGCCAGACCGGTCTGAACGCCGCCGTCGAGCTGGCGAAAGACGGCACGCTCGACAAGTACGGCGTCGAGATGATCGGTTGCGACCTGGCCGCCATCGAGCGCGGCGAGGACCGCAAGCTCTTTAACGAGGCCATGGCCGAGATCGGCCTGGAGGTCGCGCGCTCGGGCTACGCCTATAGCGTGGCTGACGCCGAGGCCATCGCCGAGCGCGTGGGCTATCCCTGCGTGCTGCGTCCGAGCTTTACCCTCGGCGGTGCCGGCGGCGGCATCGCGCATACCCATGAGGAGCTCGTCTCTATCGTGAGCCAGGGCCTCGAGCTTTCGCCTGCCCACGAGGTGCTGGTCGAGGAGTCCATCGAGGGCTGGAAAGAGTACGAGATGGAGGTCATGCGCGACCACGCCGGCAACGGCATCATCGTGTGCTCCATCGAGAACCTCGATCCCATGGGCGTGCATACCGGCGACTCCATCACGGTGGCACCGGCGCAGACCCTCTCCGACCTTGAGTATCAGCGCATGCGTGTCGCCTCGCTCGCCATCTTGGAAAAGATCGGCGTCGAGACCGGCGGCTCCAACGTGCAGTTTGCCGTGAACCCCCAGACCGGCCGTCTGATCGTCATCGAGATGAACCCGCGCGTGAGCCGCTCGTCCGCACTGGCCTCCAAGGCCACGGGTTTCCCCATCGCCAAGGCCGCCGCGCGCCTGGCCGTTGGCTATACGCTCGACGAAATCGTCAACGACATCACCAAGGCAACGCCCGCCTGCTTTGAGCCCACGATTGACTACTGCGTGGTCAAGGTGCCGCGCTTTGCCTTCGAGAAGTTCAAGGGTACCGACCCCACGCTCACCACGCGCATGAAGGCCGTGGGCGAGATCATGGCGATCGGCCGCACCTTTGAGGAGGCCTTTGGCAAGGCCATGCGCTCGCTGGAGGACGGACATCAGGGCATTTGCGCCGGTGGCAAGGAGGGTGCCGACAAGCTGAGCGACGACGAGCTCGCTCAGGCCGTGGCAACCCCGACCGAGCACCGCATCTTCTTTGTGGTCGAGGCCCTGCGCCGTGGCTGGGACATCGCCCGCATCCATGCCATCTGCGGTATCGATCCGTGGTACCTCAACCGTATCAACGACATGGTGCAGGTCCAGGAGAGCATCCGCGGCCTGCGCGTGGAGGATATCGACGCCGACGCGATGCGCCTGCTCAAGCAGTACGGCACGAGCGACGCCGAGATTGCCGCGCTGACCGGCTCCGATGAGCGCTTTGTGCGCGCTTACCGCAAGGGCCTGGGCGTGGTTCCCAGCATGAAGACGGTCGATACCTGCGCTGCGGAGTTTTCGAGCGCCACGGAGTACCACTACAAGACGTACGAGAACATCTACCGCACGAGCCCGGATGCCAAGAAGTGCGTGGCTCCCGACGAGACCACGCCGGCGGACAAGCCCAAGGCGATGATCCTGGGCGCCGGCCCCAACCGCATTGGCCAAGGTATCGAGTTCGATTACTGCTGCGTGCACGCGAGCTACGCACTGGCGGCTCGCGGCTTCGAGACCATCATGGTCAACTGCAACCCCGAGACCGTCTCGACTGACTACGACACCTCGGACCGCTTGTACTTTGAGCCGCTCACCTACGAGGACGTCATGGATGTCATCGATGTTGAGCGTCCCGACGGCGTCGTGGTGACGCTCGGTGGCCAGACCCCGCTTAAGCTGGCGCGCATGCTCGAGGAGAGCGGCGTCAACATCATGGGTACCAAGCCCGATGCCATCGACTTTGCCGAGGACCGCGAGCGCTTCGCCGCTCTGCTCGACAAGCTGGGCATCATGTACCCGCCGGCGGGCCAGGCCACCTCGTTTGAGGAGGCCGAGGCCGTGGCCGCGCACATTGGCTACCCGCTGCTGGTGCGCCCGAGCTACGTGCTGGGCGGTCGCGGCATGATGATCGCCTACGATGCCGAGCATCTGCGCGATTACATGGCCGAGGCCGCGCGCATTAGCCCCGACTACCCGGTGTATCTGGATCGCTTCCTGGAGGGTGCGATTGAGTCCGATGTCGACGCCCTGTGCGACGGCGAGGAGGTCTACATCGGCGGCATCCTGGAGCATATCGAGGAGGCCGGTATCCACTCCGGTGACTCTGCGACCTGCATTCCGCCGTTTAGCTTTAGCGAGAGCCTGCAGGCAAAGCTTCGCGAGACCACACGCCGCATCGCGATGGCGCTGGGCGTACGCGGCCTGGTCAACGTGCAGTATGCCATCAAGGGCGAGACCGTCTACGTGATCGAGGCCAACCCGCGTGCCAGCCGTACCGTGCCGTTCATCTCCAAGGCCACCGGCGTGCCGCTGGCCAAGTGCGCGGCGCGCATCATGGCGGGCGATTCTATCGCGAGCCTGGGCCTGCCGAGCGACGAGCGTCAGCTGGACTGGTTCTGCATGAAGGAAGCCGTTATGCCCTGGGGTCGTTTCCCCGGTGCCGACGTTATCCTGGGGCCCGAGATGAAGTCGACGGGCGAGGTCATGGGTATCGCCAAGAGCTATCCCGAGGCATACGCCAAGACGCAGCTGGCGATCGACTACAACCTGCCCGACCCGAGCGCCGGCAAAGTGTTCATTAGCGTGTGTGACCGCGATAAGCGCCATATCCTTTCGGTCGCCCGCATCCTGCGCTACCTGGGCTTTAATATCTGCTCCACCGAGGGTACGGCGCGCGTGCTGCGCGGCGGCAACGTGACGTGCGAAGTCGTGGAAAAGATCAGCGGCCCGCATGATGGCGAGCGCCCCAACATCGGCGACCTCATCGCCGATGGCAAGATCGCGGTGATCATCAACACGCCGTACGGTCCGGGCTCGCGTGGCGACGGCTATCTGCTGCGCACCGAGGCGGTGCGCCGCGGTGTGACCTGCGTGACCGCGATGTCTGCCGCCAACACGTATGTGAGTGCCATCGAGGCGGTGCGCGAGGACCAGCAGGGTCACGGCAGCGCCAACGACATGGGCATGGACGTCATCGCCCTGCAGGACCTGCCGCAGCACACGGTGTAGATTGAGCTGTCCGGCCGGGGCGGGAGGGGCCGAGTTTCCCCCTTTCGCTCCAGCTGCAAGCAGAGTCGCTCAGTGGGAAACTCAGCCCCCTCCGCCCCGGCCTACGGTGACTCGGCTGCACCGTGTGCTGCCGAAAGGGCTTTGCGCGATGACTAGGGCTGATAAACTGGTAGCCGCTGAGCGCCACGGGGTCCTCGCGCTGGGAGTAGGTGTGGATGAGGGCAGACGAGACAGCGTAGGAGACAGCGGCAATAAGGATGAAGCCCTCGCCTGTGAGCGTGACGGCGCCGCCGCTATCGCCACCGGTGAGGTTGACGATAACGACTCCGGCAAAACCTATAGCGCAGCCGAGGACTTTGCGCGCAGTGAGCCGTTCTTGCCGGAACACGAGCGCTGCCATCAACACGCAGAGAAACGTGTTCATAGCGTTGACGATTGAACCGCGCACACCCGAAGCGTTTGAAACGCCGATATAAAAGAAGGCGTACTGCACGATAGTTTGGGCAAGCGAGAGTCTGATAACGAGTGGCCATCCCGTGCGTGAGACGCGAGGCAAGCGACGTCTTGTTGTGACTGCAGCGGCAAGTGCGATAGCGCCGGCAAGCATAAAGCGCACGCCAGCGAAGAGAAACTCCGATGGCACGTCGCCGTTTTGGATGCCGAGAAGCTCGTAGCCGATCTTGATGCAGGGGATCGCACTGCCCCAGAGCGCGCAGCAGATGAGGGCGAGCGCAGCTACGCACCATGTGCGCGTGAGAGGGTGGCGCGCGGAGTCGGCGTAAACATCGCAAGAGCTGGCGTCGAGTGCGGATGAGGGTTTGGACATACATCTCCCAAACGAGGCGAAGCAGAAAACGCCTCTATGGTACGCGCAATTTTGTGTCCGCACGCGTTGATAGCATAGAACGCGTCATGGAACACAAGTTCGTAAGAAGAGGAGGACGCCATGATGTCAGAGATTACGGGCTATCGTGAGGAAGTTCAGACCATCAAGACGGCGATATTGCGTGCGCAGTATGCTGCGGCGAAGAGCGCCAACGCTCAGCAGCTGCAGCTCTATTTCGCCGTGGGAGGCTACGTCTCCGCCAACACGCGCAATGGCACGTGGGGAACCAACGCGCTCAAAACCATCAGCGAACAATTGCGGAAGGAGCTGCCAGGACTCAGGGGCTTCTCCACAACAAGTCTCAAATATATGCGAATCTTCTTTGAAGCTTGGTCTGCTCCGGGCGATGAACAGGCGTTTCTCGATTCGTCACTCGTGAGTGACGAATCTTCAGACGGTGGCCTTCTGCAAATTCGCCACTTGCAAGTGCCGAATTCAAACACATGTTCTCTCGATGATTTTTTAGCGATTGGGTTTACCCATCATCGGTATATCCTTGCAGGTGCTAAGACCCTTGACGAGCGGCTCTTCTACATTCACAAGTGCGCATTTGAGCACTTAAGTGTGGAGGCGCTCAAACGCTCGCTGAAGGCGGACGACTTTCATCATCAAGGAGAGGTCTCCAACAACTTCCTCTCAACGCTGCCAAAGGGTCAGCAGGCGCTGCGCGCTATCGCCACGTTCAAGGACGAGTATCTGCTCGACTTTATCAATGTTGAGGAACTCGGGGTGCGCGATGCGGAGGATGTCGACGAGCGCGTGTTAGAGCAAGGCATCGTGCAGAATATCAAGCAGTTCATCATGACGTTCGGTCGAGCCTTCGCGTTTGTGGGAAACCAGTACCATCTCGACGCCTTTGGCATCGATCAGTACATCGACCTCCTGTTCTTCAACCGCGACCTCAACTGTTTAGTTGCAGTCGAGCTCAAGAGCGGCCCCTTCAAGCCGGCCTATCTCGGCCAGCTCTCTGGCTATCTATGCATCCTGGACGACTTTGAGCGTCGCGAGCACGAGAATCCCTCCATAGGCCTTGTGCTTTGCAAAGACATGGACAAGGGATTTGTTGACTATGTGATCCAAGACTTCACAAAACCCATGGGTGTGGCCACCTATAAGACGTCGAAGGATATGCCACGAGAGTTGCTCGATGCTCTGCCGCCCATCGATGACTTACGGATGTTGCTGGAGAGGTCTGATGGGTAGCGGTAGGAATTGTTCGGTGTTAGAAGCTTATTTCGCTTATGGCCTTGAGCTTTGCCGATGAGCATGGGGTGGGGAACGTATCAAGGCAGAGTTTGTCATGCAATGAGTATGACAAACTCTGCCTGGAGGAGAGGATACTTCCATGGCAATTGTCCACCGCAATGCTCTCAAGCATGGTTTGTCTGAGAGGGAGGTTCTAGATAATGACTGAGTACAAACTAGCTGATGGATCGGTCCTGACAGACGAAGATATCGAGCGCGAGAGCGTAGAGTTTGAGCAAGAGACACGGGTCGTCTTGAGCGCATCCATGTCAGGCCTGGCGTTGTTGCTGATGAGCCGCTTGTTGCAGTTACCGTGCGCTTTCCGGCATCCATGGTGGTGGCAATCGACCGAAAGACGGGGGATCGATCCGATTTTATTCGGCGGGCCGTTTTCCCTGCGCTGTAGTAACGTTGCGTCTCCTAAATCGACCTTGGTTTCGTCGAGGAGGTAGATCTTGAGGATGAGGTGTCCTGCTTCGGTGAACCCGTTCTCGAAGACGGGCAGCACGCGCGACACGGACTACCGCGACCTCCTGACCTTCCGCGACGGGGAGTAGCGGCTTGGCGGTGTGCGGCGCCGGCACGTGACGGTGGCGGGCATGAGGCTTGGCCTTCGCGACGGCATGTTCTTTAGAGTTTGCGGTGCATGATGGCACGGCCGTTTTCAAATCGTGAAACATTGCCCGGGAATGAGTAACAGGCTTTGGTTCGAACATCCGTTATAACGGGAGTTGCAAGAAGTGACATCCGTGACGAGAGGTTGAACTCATGACTCAGCACCGGTTTCCCGAAGGTTTCCTCTGGGGTGCTTCCACCAGCGCTTTTCAGGTTGAGGGTGGGTATGATGAAGGAGGCAAAGGCCCGGCAACCACCGATCGCGGCCCGGGGCGTCCCGGCATCGCCGATAACAAGATCGCCTCGGACCACTATCATCACTGGCGTGAGGATGTCGACCTCATGGCCGAGCTCGGCATCAAGGTCTACCGGATGGGTTTCGCTTGGAGCCGCATCATGCCCGATGCCTCGGGGGATCCCAATCCTGAGGGCTTGGCGTTTTATGACCAGCTGATTGACTACCTGCTGGAGCGAGGGATCGAGCCCTTGGTCACCCTGTATCACTTCGAATGTCCGAGTGCGTTGGTCGAGGCCTTCGGCGGCTGGAAGAGCCGTAAGATGATCGACTTCTATGTGCGCTATGCCGAAATCTGCTTCACGCACTTCAAGGGGCGCGTCAAGCGCTGGGTTACCGTGAATGAACAGCTAATTGCGACCTCCGCGCCCAGCAACACGGGTGACACCGAAACCGATCCGCGCCAACGGCAGAAGAACGCCTACCAGATGAGCTATCATGTCGCTCTTGCCGAGCATCGCGCCATCGCGTGCCTGCGACAGATCGACCCCGATGCGCAGATCGGCCCCGTTGTCGCCATGCAGGTGGTCAACCCGCGGACGAGCGCTTCGGCGGATGTGCTTGCGGCCATGAACGCCGAGGAGATGATGCAGAACTACCTGCTCGACCTGAGTGTGCGCGGCGACATCTCGCCTTATGCGCGCTATTACCTGGAGCGCGAAGGTTTCTACCCTGTTGTTGAGTGCGGGGACCACGACATCCTGGTCGCGACGAGGCCCGATTTTCTTGGGGTGAACTACTATTTCAGCAATTGTGCGCATGAGCGCACGGAGCCCATCCGCTTCGACCGGTTCCCTCCGTGGTCGGGCGGGGATTTCGAACTCTGCGATAACCCTGCGATCGCGCCGACCGAGTGGATGTCGAACGGCATCGACCCCCTTGGGCTTCGCGTGGGCATGCGCAAGCTCTACGATCGCTACCAGCTTCCGATGATCGTCACGGAGAACGGCATGGCTCTTTCCGAGTCACTTGACGAGGAGAACAGGGTGCATGATGCCGTGCGCATCGAATACCTTTCACGACATTTGAGCGAGGTCGAGGAGCTCATTCGCGAAGGCTATCCCGTCTTCGGCTACTGCGTTTGGAGCCTCATGGATCTATGCTCAAGTCATCAGGGGTTCACTAAGCGCTACGGCCTTCTGTATGTCGATCGCACGGAAACCGATGCGAAGCAATGCGCTCGTTTCAGGAAGGACAGCTTCTTCTGGTATCAGGACGTGATTAGAGAAAACGGCTTGCCCTGCTGAGCGTCGGTGGTCCGACGAGATTACTCGCCAGTACCGGAATCGGCTCCATAACGCCTCAGGTATTCCATGACTATCAAGTCGATGGCGGCAAGCGCACCGAACTTGCCCGTGTCGATGTTGTTGGTCACTCCGCAGCTCAGTATGCAGGAGGCATGGTTCCAGTAGGCGCTTGAGGTGTTTTGTGTGATGGCGAGAAGACGACAGCCGGAGGCGGCGAGTGCGTTGACGATTTCTGGATAACGAATGGGGTATGTTCCCCCTATGCTGCAAATGATGGCGAGGCTGGATTTGGTGAGCGATTGCGCGCAGGCGAGCTGCGATGAATAATCGAGGTAAAGCTCGATGAGGCGGTTCATGATGGTGAGCCTGCTTTGGAAGTAGCGGCCCACGTCCCAGAGGAAGTGGTGGGAGAAGAACGCGACATGCCCGCTGTCGTGCAAATCATCGACAATGGCGGGCAGTTTCGCGATGTTTGCCGCCGAGATGGTCGTTTCGATATTGAGCAGGATCGCCTCCCGGTAGGATGCCAGAGCGCCTTCCGTGTCGTTTGACAGCTGTTCTACAAAGGCATGTGGAAACAACCCGGTTTTGAGGATGTCATGTTCAAGCTGGTTGCGCAGGTCCTTGAAATCAGCGAAACCCATAAACCGGCAGAATCGCGACACTGAAGCCTTCGAGACGAAGCACATGTCGGCGATTTCTCCAATCGAGAGCTCGCTCAGCTTGCTGTAGTTTTTCACCAGCGTGGTCGCTATCTCGTAGTTGGTGTCGTGCTGCATTGCGGTGTCGATGTAGTCAAGCAACCGTTCGGCAACCGATCCCATCGAGATGGATTTTTCCATGATGGCTGTCCCCTTTATGCTCAGTGGCCCGAATAAGAGGGCCTCATTTGACCAAACTATAGCTCAAACATGCCGGTATTCCTGCGGAGTTTCACGTTATGAAACTCGCGTAGCCATCTCGCAACCTTGTGGCACAGCATGTAACCGATTTTGGATATAGCCGGCGTCATACTTAATGCAAGAAGAGACGACGAAGCTTGCCGCCCCGCCGGAACACGGCATCGGCTCTACACAGGGCATCGCTTCGTTGCTTTGCAGCTCGACGAGATATCGGTTGAGGAGGATCGGATGAAGCGGTTATTGCTGCGCGCCGACGATTTAGGTTACAGCGACGGTGTTAATTGCGGGATAGCGGCCGCGGTCCAAGCGGGGCTCATTCGCTCGGTGGGCGTCATGACCAACATGCCGCTTGCAGAAAGCGGTTTGGCGCGCCTGCAAATCAAGGATCTCTGCTTGGGTCAGCACACCAATATCTGCACGGGTAGGCCCCTCAGCGATTCCTCGCTCATCTCGAGCATCGTTGACGATGATGGCAATTTCAAGCGGAGCTCAGCATATCGCGCCGCCGCGCGGGCTGGGGAGGACTTCGTGGTGCTTGACGAGGTCATTATCGAAATCGAGGCGCAGTATCGGCGATTCCTTGAGCTCGTCGGGCGTGAGCCCGATTACTTCGAGGGACATGCGGTCGCAAGCCCCATGTTCTTCCGCGGCCTTGAGATCGTTGCCGAGCGTCACGGCCTGCCCTATTTCGCGATGGGTGTTCCGGGCGAGCCAGTCACCTTTCGCTCGACGCCGGTGCTTTCCTATGTTCCCAAGGATTTCTCGTCATATGAAGCGGATCCCTTTGCGGCGCTTCGAGAGGCGCTTGAAACGACACCGGAAGGGATATGCCGTCTCATGGTGTTTCACCCAGGTTATATCGACGCGTACTTGCGAGATAACTCGACCATGCTCGAGGCCCGCATCCGGGAAGCCGCGATGCTTGTCGACCCTGATGTCGCCGCATGGCTTGCAGAGCAGGACGTGGGGCTCGTGACGTACGCGGACCTGACGTAAGCGTCCGCTGGGGCAATCTCGCCAATTCACGCTGAATGGCGTACTGCCTGAAGCACGTCGTTGTGATTTTGAAGAGAGGTGGATGCGCTATCTAGAGGGGAAGATGCCGCACACGGGCATCGATAGAGTTCACTGCAAAGATTGGAGCTGAAACATGGCGGTATTCGACAAGATCCAAAACATAATGGATAAGACAATCGCACCTGTGGCAAGCAAGGTTGCTGACAGCAAGATGCTCGACGCCCTCATGGGCGGCATGATGTGCACGCTGCCCATGACCCTTGGCGTCTCGGTTATCGCGATTCTCATCAACTTCCCCATTCCGGGGTTCTCCGATTGGGTGGTTTCGAGCGGTCTCATGGCGACCGGCAACTCCATCCTCACCGTTACCATGAACATGATGGGTATATACATCTCCTTCTTCATCGGTTTGAGGTGGGGTAAGGTATGCGGCCTTAGCGGTTATACCGGTGGCATCGTGAGCGGCGCGGTGTTTTTGGCATTCATGCCGCAGCAATCGTTCGAGGATATTCCCATGGCGAGTTTCATCAACACGTCGTACATGGGATCGAACGGCATCTTCGTCGCCATTCTGCTTGGCCTGATCGTGCCGAAGGTGACAGCCATTTTGATGAGCAAGCTTGAAATCAAGCTCCCCGATATGGTTCCGCCCATGGTTGCAGACTCGCTGTCGCCGATGTTTGCCGCCATCGTGCTATTCACTGCGGTGTGGTTCGCCAAGTGGGGTCTTTCTTTCACCCCGTGGGGCAACCTGTTCGATATGATCAACACCTTGATCGGCACGCCGGTCACGATGGTCGGTGCCTCTCCTTTGGCCTATATCATCGTGTGCTCGCTGCAGTCGATCTTCTGGTTCTTCGGTGTCCACCCCAACGTGATGCTCAACTTCTACGCTCCGGTAATCATGGCTTGCAGCGCTGCTAACACCGAGGCCATCATCGCGGGCGAGGCACTGCCCTATGGCGCTTGGGCCGTCGTCGCGCTCGGCACCGCCATCGGTGGCCAGGCTAACGCCCTGGGCATCAGCATCTCGCTGCTCTTCACCAAGTCCGAGCGCTTCAAGGCGATTCGCGGCATCGCGCTTGTTCCGTCGCTTTTCAATATCTCCGAGCCGCTCATGTTCGGTCTGCCGGTCGTGCTGAATCCCACGTACTTCATCCCGTTCGTGCTGAACATCCCGGTCTGCGCCATCGTGGTCCAGGCGCTTTACGCCCTCGGTCTTGGGGCTGCGTTCAATCCCACGATTCAGCTTCCCTGGGTGCTTCCCCAGCCGGTCATCGCATTCATGCAGGGCGGCATCGGGTGCCTGGTGATCTCGGTTGCGGTTTTGGCGGTGTCGGTGCTCATGTATACCCCCTTCACCCTTATGGCTGATCGCCAGGCGTTGCGAGAGGAGCAGGCCGCTCTCGAGGAATCGGCCGCATAGGGATTTTCATATTCACACCATCATTTTCCATGAGGTTGGGAGCGTAGGATGAAACATATCGTACTTATGTGCGCCGCGGGCGCTTCGACGAGCATGCTGGTACAGCGCATGCAACAGGCGGCTGAAAAAGACGGTTTCGTGTGCACCATCGAGGCGCACCCTGTCAACCAAGCGGCGGAATATGCGGATAGCGACGTTATCCTGCTGGGACCGCAGGTTCGCTTTGAACTCAACAAGGTGAAGAATCAAGTGAACTGTCCGGTGGAGCCGATTGATATGACAGCGTATGGGACAATGAACGGCGAGGCCGTGCTCAAACAGGCTCGAAAGTTGCTGGGGGCATAGCCATGTCAGAGATCAAACAAGAAGCGATCGATCAGTTTGAAATGACGTGCTTCTCTATCGTCGCTCAGGTGGGGAGCGCGCGCAGCTGCTACCTCGAAGCGATAACCTGTGCCGAGAATGGTGATTTTGAGGCCGCCCGGAAACTTATCGACGAGGGCAACGTGGTGTTCAACGCAGGCCACGACGCTCACATGAAACTGCTTCAGCAAGAGGCCAGCGGCGAGGAGCTGCCGTTTCGCATCATCTTGCTGCATGCGGAGGATCAGCTCATGAGCGCTGAGGGCTTCCGTATCCTTGCCGAGCGCTTCATCACGGTCTATCAACGCATGGGTGCAAGCGCCTAACTGATTATCTGACGGGAAGCCGGGACTGCCATGCAGCCCGTCTTCCCGTTTCATGAAGATGTTTTCACGATCGAGGAGGTACCCAATGGCATTTCCGGAAGGTTTCCTGTGGGGTGGCGCCACCGCCGCCAACCAGTATGAGGGCGGCTGGGAAGAGGGCGGCAAAGGACCGAACACCTCGGACGCCATGACCAGCGGTAGCCATACGGTGTCACGGCAGATAACGTGGCGTAATACCGCGACAGGGGAAACCGGCGCGCTTCCCGTGTATGCGGTTTGCGAGGAGGGACTTCCTGAAGGGCTGGAGGTGGCGGTGGTTGATGGCTACTACTATCCCAGCCACACGGCCACCGACTTCTACCACCACTACGCCGAGGACATCGCCCTCATGGGCGAGATGGGCTTCAAGTGCTTCCGCCTGTCCATGAACTGGGCGCGCATCTTCCCCACGGGCGAGGAGGCTGAGCCCAACACCGAGGGTCTAGCGTTCTACGACGCCGTGTTTGACGAGTGCGCTAAGTACGGCATCGAACCGCTCGTGACGCTCTCGCACTACGAGACCCCGCTCGCGCTCGTGAACAAGTACGGCGGTTGGAAGAGCCGCGAGCTCATCGACCTGTTCGTGCGCTACGCCACCTGCGTCATGAAGCACTATCAGGGCAAGGTGAAGTACTGGCTCACCTTCAACGAGATCAACATGATGAGCATGGGGAGCTTCATGGCGGGCGGGCTTACGGATGGGAGCCCCCATGCGAAGGCCCAGGCGGCGCACAACCAGTTCGTGGCGTCTGCCCTTACGGTTCGGTCGGCGCACCAAATCTCCCCTAAGATCATGGTGGGTCAGATGCTCGCGTACAACCCCATCTACTCCTATTCCGCCGACCCCGCCGATCATCTGCTCGCCATGGAACGCGAGCGTGACGCGCTGTGGTATGCCGACGTGCAGGTGGGCGGCCACTATCCCGCCTATCGCTTGAGGGAGATGGAGCGCGCGGGCATCAAGCTGGAAATGGGCGAGAACGACCTCGAGCTTCTCGCAACCTATCCGGCAGATTTCCTGTCGTTCTCGTGCTACGGAGGCTCGACGGTATCGTTGCGCCAGAAGGAGCTCGAGGTCGCGTCCGGCAATCTCGCTTTCGGCATGGTGAAAAACCCCTACCTCGAGACCAACGCCTGGGGCTGGGCGACCGATCCGTACTGCCTGCGCATCGCCTTGAACGAGCTCTACGACCGCTATCACAAGCCGCTTTGGATCGTGGAGAACGGTATCGGCTGGAGCGACGAGGTGAAGGCCGACGGCTCCATCCATGACGGCTACCGCATCGACTACCTGCGCAAGAACATCCAGAGCATGGAGGATGCCGTGGAACTCGACGGCGTGGACCTCATGGGCTACACCATGTGGGGCTGCATCGACCTGGTCAGCGCCGGCACGGGCGAGATGCGCAAGCGCTACGGCTTCGTCTACGTCGACCGCGACGACGAGGGCAAGGGCACGCTCGCGCGCAGCCGCAAGGACAGCTTCTATTGGTACAAGAAGGTCATCGAGAGCAACGGCGAGGACCTGGACTAACCCTATGGGACAGGGGATAAGATTATGGACTGCTATTTCGGTATAGATGCGGGCGGCACTCAGGTGAAATGGGCGGTGGTGAACGCCGACTACCACATTGAGGAGCACGGAAGTATCCCAACATGCACCTCGCCCGCCGACCAGGTTATCGAAACGTTCCGCTCGGTGATCGAGCCCCATCGCGCCCGGGTGAGGGGTGTGGGAATAAGTATGCCCGGAGTCTTTTCCGAAGGCGATTCCGATGGCGTGGTTGGGGGAGGCGGCGCCCTTCACTGTTTGGACGGATATCCGCTCGGTCGCATCTTGCGCGAGAGCACGGGGCTTCCCGTAACCATCGAGAACGATGCGATGTGCGCGGCACTGGGAGAATATGCCGTCGGCGCGCTGAAGGGGGTCTCCCTGGGGTTGATGGTGGTGATCGGTACGGGTCTCGGCGGTGCCATCGTTGTTGACGGTCACATCTTGCGAGGCGCGCACAATCTCGCCGGCACCGTGTGCTTTGTGAGCAACGATGTGCGCAAGCCCGTGACCTTTGGGTCGGTGTACGGTGATGTCACCAGCTGGCGGGCGCTCCGAGACCAGGTGTGTGCGGCGAAGGGGATTGATCCGACCGATGATATCGACGGATATCGGATTTTCTCTTGGATTGAAGAGGGGGATGAGGACGCTCGTCGCGGTCTGGATGCATACGCGTTGGTCTTCGACAACATGCTGATGGGGTTGCAGTCGGTCATCGACCCTGAGGTCATCGTGGTCGGCGGCGGAATCAGCGCCCGTCCCGAGCTGTTTGAGGCATTTGAGCGCATGATGGATCAGGCTCACGTTCTTCCCATCATACCGAGGCCCTGCATCAAGCCAGCACAGAACGGCAACGATGCCAATTTGCTTGGCGCTGTGCGCACGCTGCGCCGCTCGCTTGGCGAGTGCGATTGATTGGCGGCTGGTGGCCCGACTCGCGGCCTCCTGTCCTAAAAAAAGAGTATGGGCTCCTTCGTTCATTCGAACGAAGGAGCCCACGTTTTGTAAGGGGCCTCCTGGCGAATTTTCATTCGCCAGGAGGCCTTTTGCTGTTGATCGAGAATGTCGCTGGACAGTTAGTTCAGATACGTATTTTTCAGAGGGTGTGTAAAGGCCGACCTGAGCCCGATTGGGCTGAATTTGACTTTCTGAACCGGTGGAGACGCTCATATAAGGGGGAGAAAGGTTGTCATGGGGCTCAAAGTGACTTCAAACCACTCTATTAGCGCCAAGAAGCACGGCCAAAAAATACGTATCTGAACTAACTGTCCACAACCCTCCGCAAACCTTTCATTCCAACCCAAATCAGCCAACGTACGTCATAGCAATCCCCGGTAGGTCGCAGGGTGGCGGTTGAGCCTTTCCCTCGGGAAACTTCGCGAAGCCCAGTTCCCGAGGGAAAGGCTCAGCCGCCACCACAAAGACCGCAGGGACGGGAGCAGCTATACTACTCTCAGTAGTTAAGGGTCGCGGATTCGCTGCGTCACCGCTCTCAACAGGAGGTCTATGTTTATGGCAGATCAAAAGCCGGTTGTCGGGATCATCATGGGTTCCAAGTCCGATCTGGGCGTTATGGAAGGCTGCACCGCCGAGCTCGAGGCACTGGGTGTGCCCTATGAGCTCGTCATTGCGAGCGCGCACCGCACGCCGGCGAAGGTCCACGAGTGGGCTTCGACTGCCGCCGATCGCGGTATCAAAGTGATTATCGCCGCCGCCGGCAAGGCCGCTCACTTGGGTGGTGTCGTGGCTGCCTTTACGCCGCTGCCGGTTATCGGCGTGCCTATGAAGACGAGTGACCTGGGCGGCATGGATTCGCTGCTGTCGATGGTGCAGATGCCTTCGGGCGTGCCCGTGGCCTGCGTTGCCATCAACGGCGCCAAGAACGCCGCCATCTATGCCACACAGATTCTGGGTGCTTGCGACCCCGAGTACCGCAAGGTTATCGAGAAGATGAAGCAGGAGATGGCTGACGCCTAAGCGTTCCGCCGTTTCACCGCAGTATAAGGAGAGCCATGTCCGATTATCAGGGAAAACGATTCAAGGCTTCTCAGATTCCCGATCCGTCGAAGCCGGGTGCTGCCCATGCGGCACAGCAGGGTCGGACATCCTCTCCTCAGCAGCAGCGTGCGCCGCGTTCCGTAACGCCGACGTCCCATCGCCGCCAGGATACGCCGGCCGCATATCGTCCTTCGTCTTATAGCTCCGCTAAGAAGCCGCCCCGGTCTTCATCGCATGCCGCGCCGTCGGATCGCACCGAGCCGCCGTGCAAAAAGCGCCACTCCATTATTCCCATTCTGCTCATCATCATCGGTATCGGTCTGATTGTCGCCGCCGCCGCTATTTTTATTAATGCCCAGATTGGCTATAAGCAGGCGAGCGATTCGTATCAGAAAATCGAGAAGCAATATGTAAGCGATAAGGACGCCAGCGGCGTGCCGATTATCGACTTTGATGCGCTTGCTCAGACGAACCCCGAGATTGTGGGTTGGATTTACGTGCCGGGAACCAACATCAACTATCCCGTGGTGCAGACCAACAACAACTCCAAATACCTCAACACGCTGTTCGATGGCACGTCTAACGCCTCGGGTGCCATCTTCTTGGATAGCGATGACACCGCGCCGGGAATGGTCGACCAGCAGACCACGATCTACGGCCACCATATGAACGACGGATCGATGTTCAACGTGATTTCGGACACCACTGATCAGGCGACGTTCGATAGCATCGAGTTTGTGTACTACATCACGCGCGATGCGACGTATAAGCTGCGTCCGCTGGCGACCAAGGTGGTCGAGGACACGTATGCCAAGGCGCGCACGACCAATTTTGAGGGCGACGACGGACTCAAGAACTACCTGTCCGAGATGCTCGACGGCGCTTCTGCCGTGGCGAGTGATGCCACCGATCGTGCCGCTTCGGCAACTAAGGTTGTAACGCTTGTGACCTGTCGTTCGCTGTCGCTGAGCAACACACGCGCCGTCATGGTGCTCACGCCGGTCGAGGAATAAGTTGTTCGAGAGTAGCTAAAAAGGCCCCGTCCCAAATTGGCTACTCGACGACGGTAAGGGAGAAATGATGCTCGAGAGTGGCAAATTGATGCCTTCGATTGATGCTTGGCTGCGCGAGGCCAAGGCCGATGCTTCGGCGGCAGGCTGTGGGATGTATCTGACGCATAACGGTGTGGTGCGCGCGACGCCCAAGGCTGAGGTGCGCGGAGTCGAGACCGATGGCGTGGCGCCTGGGCATAAGGTGGGCGGCATGGTGTTTGGCTTCGATGCTCAGAAGGTGCAGGCTGCTATCGAGGCGACGCGTGCGATGCCGGGTATCGGCTATGTGCGTGTGTGGCTGGCAAGCGGCGAGCTTGCCGTAGGTGACGACATCATGCTCGTGCTCATCGGCGGGGACATTCGCCCGCACGTGGTCGATGCGCTGCAGGCGCTCGTTGGCACCATTAAGAACGAATGCGTGAGTGAGGTCGAGCGCGAGGCGTAGAGGCTTGCGTCGATAGAAGGATCGTTTATAAAAATGCCCACCGGTACGTGTGATACCGGCGGGCATTTTGCGTTTTGGGCGCGGTGGGCGCTACACGCGCGTCGCATCCTTGGGGCTCATGGTCATGCTCTGGAAGCGGTTTTCCATGTACTCGTTATCGAAGTGCTCTCCGTAGAACTGTGCGACGGGAATGTCCGGCTCCGTGCCGTTAACGCGCTGGTACCAGTAGTCGAGCGACTGCAGCGTCATGACGCCGTCGACCAGCATGATAACGGTAAAGATGACGGTGGCCGAGTAGCGGCTCTTCCAGGGGATCTTGTTGATAAGCTTAAGCAGCCTCGGCAGCAGCAGCTTGATCCAGATGAGGCCGCCCAGGCCCCACAGGCAGGCGAAGCCCGTGCAGGTGCGTCCGCCCGTGAGGACCACGAGCGGATCGGGCAAACCGAACAGCGTTATGTGCGAGTAGCTCCACGAGACCACGCCAAACGCGGTCTGCATAAACCAGCCCACGAACACCTCAAAGCTGGCGCCGAGCAGGGCGCTCACCAGGAAAATGATGATGGGGTTCTTTTTGTAGAAGCGGTTAAGCACCATGGTCATGAGCACGGCGCCAAATCCGTAGATGGGACTGAAGGGACCAAACAGCATGCCGGCGCGGTTCTGGTAGACGCCCGGGTCGTCGACCGTCATGT
>ERZ772884.705-NODE-705-length-24054-cov-4.084087_pt1 | contig 24054 bp, 16 predicted proteins | sample MGYA00580574_ERZ772884 | MGnify/ENA primary metagenome ERZ772884 (study PRJEB29015, sample SAMEA2737690) | human gut metagenome | biome: human gut; feature: human-associated habitat; material: faeces | place: China | collected 2012 ... | reverse complement strand
GGTGTAAAGAGTGATTTACTTTTTGGATTTTTCTGCGAAAGCGTTTTTCTTGCCGGGTTTCTTGTTCCCACCGACAAGGTCGTTTTTGGTAAGGCGGGGATTCATTTTCTCTACGGTGCGCGTCTGCGTGATTTCCGTATTGATTTCCTTCTGGCGCTGGATATCGCCAACGAGAGATTCCAGCGCATCGTGTTTGCGAGCATTCGGATACAGGTCCACGGTTTTCGGAAGTTCAGACCAGCGAGTAGGCACGAAATGCGGGTCACTGAACAGCGGATGATGGATGAACCCGAACCGCTTTGCTTTCAGAAGATTCTGACCATTCGTCATAATCAGAATCTCTTCCTTTTCCAGATGCTGTACTTCATCAGGGTTCATAAGGTTGCGTTTACCATCCCCTTCGCTGAGTGAATAGCCCTGATATACACCGCGAATGCCGGTCGAGTTTGCCCTCGAATCACTGACGCTCTTTGCGCGAATTGTAACGATACCGCTCTTGTCAGAGATATACTCAGCCGTATACTTATCGTTACAGCCAAGGACCAGCATCGTATTACAGCAGCCAATGATGGTTTCTGCGTTTTCTTCGCCGTACAACTGCGTCAGCTGCGGTAAACTCTGCAGAATCAACGAAACTGCGATTTTACGAGAACGAGCCGTTGCGATAGTCTTTTCAAAGTTCGGCCAGACGCCGGTATTCGCCAACTCGTCCGCCACGACATTGACGGGAATACGCCCTTCACCGCCAACAGCGTCAAATGCCTCTTTCAGGTCCTTGAACAGGAAACTGAGCAGAAGAGACGAGAGAAGCTGCATCGAAGCATTGTCATCGGAAATAATAAGGAACAATGCCGTCTTTTTCGCGCCGATATCTGCCAATCGAATATCATCGTTACTGATAACGCGGCGGACTTTATAGGTCATGAACAGCTGTAACCGGGTATTCAAGCCGCCGACGATGTTCGGCTGAACACGCTCGCCCATACCTTTAAATACAGCCCATGCAGAAGCAGCTGGATGGTTCAGCGGAACATTCTTGAAATTCTCTTCCCAGCTGTTCAGGTCGTTGTGCATCAGAGCGTTATAGATATCGGAGATATTGCAGGTCGGCGCATCCTCTTCCCAACTCTGCAGTTTCTTCTCGCCTTCCTCTTCGCCATAGAATTCTTTTGCCAGATACTCTACGACTTTGCGGCGGTCAAACATCGCGGATTCAGGGTTCTTCACCACCTCCACCAATGCTTTCCCGTCATCCTCAGAAATGAACGGCAGCTGCGTTAAAAGTTCTTTGGTACGGCGCTCATAAATTTTAATGAGCGTTGTCTCACGCATAAACGCGCAGTAGGAAACAGCAACACGGAACAGGTTCTCCTCGGAACTCTCCCAGAACGGGTCTGCTTTACCACCGCCGCCCGTGTTCGTGATAACGGTTTTACAGAACGCAATGACACGCTGGTCATCGATGTTGCCCGTAATAGGGTCGTAGATTTCCTGTACACAGTCCCAAGCATTAGAAAGGTCAAGGTTGATGAGGTTGAACACCTTCACCTCATAGCCCCTGGATTCCAGCAATTTCCGCATATCATTGTGGATTTCACCTTTCGGGTCCGTAACGACTACCGATTCACCGCGAACAATCGACTGGAACACGGCGGTACGAACATAACCGAAAGATTTACCGGAACCGGGAGGTCCAATCAGGATGAGGTTACGGTTTCCGGTCGGCTCAAACGGCAACGCAATGACCTCTTCGCCGTCCTGCGTGAACTGACCGAGAATCGTGCCCGTCACATCCTCAACGGGACCCACCTCATAGACTTTCTTAGCTTGGCTCTCGCTCATCCATCCGGCAGTACCGTATGTACCGGCATTTGAAGTAATCATGCCACGGTCATCGACCTCTCTTGCAGAATTGAGGTCTGTGTTCTTCTTGGAAAGGATAACGACGATAAAGGTGATTGCTGCGGCAAAGATAAGCGTAGAGATGATACCGTATCCAGTCGTCAGGGCAAGGACCATTTTACGGAAGAATCCGGACTCCCACTCCCCTGCCATCAGGGCGGCAATGTACCCGCCCGGAAACAGCGCGACGACAAACGCGCAGATAAACAGAAGAATCAGCTGCTCACCTTTTGAAAGCATCTGAATCTTCACTTTCAGTTCGTTCCACTTCGTCATTATTCACTATCCTCGCTTTCTGTATCGGTGCTGCTGTCAGCGGAATCCCAGTCATCCAAATCAACGCTTTCCGTTGATGTCTGCGTTTCAATGAGCAGCAGATTTTCTTCTTTGGTGTCATCGAGAGAGTCCGTGACAACATTCAGGATATTATCGGTGTAGGAGAACTCCCAGCCGAGGATTCTCGAAATATCAGAGACCGGCATCACGACATCATCCGCAGTCGGAAGTGCGAATGTATCCGTCCAAATCTCCGGCGGCTTTGTGCTGATAAAATCAAAGGTATTGTTCGAGTTGTTTACATTGAAATACTGGCTGATATTGTAAAGTGCTCCCTTTGCCGGAATAAACGCACACTCGCCAAAGGTTTCAGGGACAGCCAAGAGATGCGCTGTCGTATCATAGTCCGTATTTGAATCGAAGGCTTCTGACAATGCCCGCAGGGAAACGCACATGCGCCCGTCACTGTTGATGGTGTATTTGAGGTCCGGGACCAAAGACCCATTAAGAATCACGCAGCGAATCGGCGCATCCATCTTTCCTTGCAGGATAGCCTGCCCGTTCTTGCGGTTCTTGACAGCCTGGTCGTAGCTTTCTTTCGTCTTGTAGATGTAGATGCGCTCGCAGGAACCTTCCTTGCGAAGCTGTGCGAAATCTGTAGGGTATTCGATTTCGTTGGTAAGGTTATCGATGTCATAGACTTCTTCACCAGACACGATGCATTTCTGTAATGTTCCATCAGAATACAGAGCAGCATCATTGCCGGTATCGGTCGAGGCGGGAGTCTCTACATAGTTGCCATTCTCATCGATATACCCGGAACTGCTTTCTACATACTCATCCGTGATAGTGATTTCTTCTCCTGTGCCGGATTCGGTACTATCGGAGTCATTGTCCGAAGCAGAAGGAGTATTGCTAAGATTCTGCGTATTGCGGATATAAACGGTATGTCCCGTTTCAAGGGTAAGACCCTTTCCATCTGCATCTGTATAGGGAACGAGATTCTTAGCCTTTACGGCGGACTCGTATTCCTTATACCGATAAGTGCCATCCAGATACTTGTATTCCATATACCCGTTCTGAGCACAGTTATTGGGAGACTCAGCCGTAATCGGCGTCAACACGATTTGCCCGTTCTCCATCTTCACGCCGCCCGAAGTATCTACATCTCCGGTCACCTCAGGGTTTCCGGAAGCAGAATCCGATGCCGCGATAGACGGGGTCGGAACCGGATTCGAGGTCGCCTCATCCTCTGCCTTGTTTCTGCATCCTGACAGGCAGGTGCAGATAGATGCCGCCGCAAGGCTTACAGCGGCCATTTTCTTCAAGTTCTTTTTCATCAAAAATCCCCACTCGCTTTGAGTGGGGCCTCCGTTTCTTAGTTGCTCATATATGCCTCAGGATTGACCTGCTGTGTACCGTAGTACATTTCAAGGTGTAGATGCTCACCTGTACCGCCGTGCGAACTGTAACACAATCCGCTCCATCCCGTCTGACCGATAACAGCACCGGCAGGAATCGTATCACCAATCTTCCAAGAAAATCCCGGTGACAGATGCTGATACAGTACGAAAACACCGCCACCGCTCGATTCACCGTAATACACGAAAACGAAATTCCCTCGCTGTGCGTTGCCTTTTGTCTGGGTAACGCCGTTTGCAAATCCTGTCTGGGTTCCGATAACGATGCCCTGTGAGGGTGCAATGAGCGAATACATCACGGAAGGCGGGACGATATCGGTGCCGTTATGCGCAACACCACCTCGAATCGCGCCGAGATGCGAAGAAACCATACCCTTCCATCCTGACCATGGCCCGCCAATAACGCTTGGTGCATTAAACAATGTATCGGCTGGATGAGATGCATAAAACTGCGTAATCAAACCTTTCAGGGTTCCGCTGATGACCATACCGCCAGTGCCGCCGCCCATGCCTGGATTCGGTGCATCCGGGTCGAAGTCCAACTCCGCATTATCCTCAAAGTACGCTTCCCGCGCATTATACAACTGCCGCATCGCCTCTACCTGCTCGTTGAAGATGTCCTCATCCGAGAGGTCTGCCGTGCCTGCAGTAGTATTCGTCACATTGAAGTAATCGAGGATATACCGCTTCGCGCCTTCTTTCGGAGAATAATGGTACTTGATTTTTGCAACCGCAATCTTGTACTTTTCGGATTTCTGAACACGCTGCGTTTCCTTATGCGTGATAAGGTTCCCTAATCTGTCATATTGCTTGTTTCCGTTCTTATCAAGAGTCGGAACATCGACTTCTTCGTCCTCCCACCATGTTCGGGTAGCTTCCGAGACGCGGTATTCTTTATCGAGTTCTACTTTCCAAAGCTTGCTCTTTTCAAGGCTTTTGGCTGCATCAACCATTTCCTTCACATGAAACCGTAGACCGGACTCGTTGCGGGATTTGCAGCTTTCACCAGCCATAACGAAGAATGTCCAGTTCAGGTAATTTTTTGACTCGTACAGTTCCGGGTCCACGGAAGTCAGGATATTTTCAGGCGCAACACCGTCAGCTTCGGCTTGCTTTACCATCTTATCCATTTCCTTGTTTGCAATATCCAGTGCTGTTGCATTGAACTCCTGATACGCGTCCTTGAAATAGTGGTTCAGCACCGCCACCATCACATTTGATGTGCTCGTGTACCCGTAGAACACCGGGTCATCTGCAATCGCCAAATCATCCCTATAGGATTTACTGGCATCACCAAACTGTCCGGTCGTCACAAAGGTCAGAAAATCATCGACACCCGCTGAAAGCCTTGCTTTGAAATCCTCCCAGCCTAGCGTTACGCTGTCTACGGATTGACCGACCGCGCTTTGCACCGACTCTGCAATCGAGCCCGGTAACTGAACCACAAAGATGACACCCATCATTGTGATAAAGAACGGTATCATGAAAAGTACAATCGCAACCAGAATGATTTTGAGCGTTGTTTTTGGATTTTTGATTGCAGTCGTTACAGCACCGACATAGTTTCCGCTCGCGATTTGTCCGGCGGCTTTCGATACGGCCTTCGCATCTTTTTGCGCTTCCCTACCGGCGTTATATACATCGGCGGCTGTCTTTGCCATTTTCTTGGCATCGCTGTCGGCCATATTGCCGGTTGAGGAGGCACCGCCTCCGAATCCTGCCATATTACCACCCTCCTTACTAATAAGTTTCTTACCACTTTCTGCCGCAACCAATAGTTGCGTTACCGCCTTGCGCCGCGTGGAGGCAAGTGATTTTGCAAGGCTCGGTATCGGGTATTACCCCGACACCGAAAGGCTTACGCCTTATTTCTTGTATCAGCGTTTGCGCTTATAGTCGTCAATACCGCTGAAAGGGTCGTTTCTCTTATTCTGTTTCCCGTGACCCTGAGAATCGCGTTTCTGGTCATCGTACCGCTGGAAATGCGGCTGGCCATTGGAACGCCCGTTATAGGGTCTCGGTTCGGAATTCTTGCGGGATTCCTGACGAGCCTGACTCCTGCGGTAATCCGCATCAAGGTCCGGTCCTACATTCTCAAAATCTTCAATGCTGCGAGCTTTATTCGCCACCTCATCGAAGGTCGCGGGGCGAGAGGTTCTCGTTGCAGGGTCCCAAACAGGCTTGATATGAACCACAAACGGAGCGTACTCAGGAACGCTGCCATCGGAATCCACCTTTTGGAGAATCCGCCAAGTCGTCCATCCGTTATCCGCGACTTCCTCACGGGTCATCTGGAACATACCCAAGCTATCGGATTCGACCGTGCCGTTTGTACTGCTCAGGCGCGTAACGCTGGACCGAGAAGTCATATAGGCTTCGGGAATCGGAGGCCGTTTCTGTTCCGCGACCTGTTCAGGCTCGGATTCGGGTTCGGATTCCGCTACAGGTTCAGGCTCAGCCATTTCCTGTGCGGGAGCCGTGAACGAATTGGTTTGCGCTTTGTCCTCGTAATACTCAGACCCGTCCGCGATAGGAACATCAAATGCAGAATCATCCGTTGCATCGAATTCCGTATCCTCGGTTTCGTCCTGCGTATCGGGTTCATCTACAGAATCGGGTTCCGGTACATCCTCTGTATCGGTATTCTGACCGTCAGAGTAATTCTCACTGTCATCGTGACTGTTCTGTGTATGAGATTCAGACCCGGCTTCATCGACCGTCTCAGTCACCGTACTGCTGCCGCTTTGCTGTTCTGCGGCTTGCTCGACCTGAACGACCTCTGTCGCAGCGGTTTCTGTCTTGACCGTGGTTTCAGGTTCAGGAGGCATATCGCCTTCCGAATACCCGGACCCACCGGTCTCCCCTACCGCATACGGCAAGCCATCCGCCGCAGGGGCTTCAACCTTTTCGGAAGAAGTCCCGCCGGTTTCAGAAGTAGGCGTATCTGTGCTGTCATTTACACTGCCGGACGGAGCCGATTCACTGGAAGAACCGATATTGCCGGAAGATGTAAGAGCAGATACAGAAGTACCAGACCCGGAACTGCCGGAGCCGGACGGAGCATGAGCGCTCTCGCCGGACGCAGGTGCAGAACCGGAAGAACTGCCAGCGCCGTTGCCGAAACTGCTTCCGGAGTCACCAGAGGGCTCAGAACTGCCCGTATCAGAAACGGGTGCCGGTGTCGCAACATTGGTTGTCGTAGCACTCTCAGCCGGTGCAGATTCAGGCGCGGCGCTCGCCGTATCGGCAGTAGCAGGACTCGTAGTACCACCGCTGCCCTGAGCAGGAGCAGAACCGCTTTCCTGTCCGTTTGTGCTCGTAGGAGCACTGTCAGACCGTCCAAGCGTATCTGTGCCGCCAGCGCCCGGAACATTGCTTACGCTGCCAGTACCGGACGATTCACTCTGCGTAGTACCCTCGTTCGGTGCAGTTGCATGCCCGCCAGCAGGCGAAGAACCACTTTCGGAAGGAGCCGAAGCCGTTTCCGGAGTAATTTGAGTAGCAGGAGTCGTAGCTGTCGAAGGAGCAGATGCAGTCTCACCGCTTTCCTGCGTAGATGCAGGTGCGGTTGCAGGGATAGGAGCGGTAGGAGCAGACGCCTCGTGATTCACAACAGGAACCGTTGCACCGTCATTGGTTGTACCGCTGCCAGATTCAGGCGCAGAGACATGAGTCGGAGTAGTAGGAGCAGGTGAAGCGGGTGCCGAAGCCGCGCCGCTTTCGGTAGGAGTTGTAGGTACAGAACCCGGTGCAGACACCGTAGTAGAAGCAGGAGCGGATACCGGATGAGCCTGTCCCGTCGCCGTGCCGGCCACAGCCCCAGCTGCAACTCCAGCAGAATCGCCAGAGACCGGTGCAGAAGGAATAGATGCAGAAGGAGCCGGAGCACTCACAGAGCCAGCGCCCGTTGTCGGTTTCGCCTTAGCAGGAGCCGTGCCGGAACCAGGTACTGTAGAACTCTGTCCCGATGTCGTACTCGGTGTAGGAGTAGTTCCGGGTACGCTTGTAGGAGCGTTTGCGCCGGTAGTCGAAGCAGGTGCCGGTGTGTTGACAGCAGGCGTTGCTGCCGTCTCAGGTGCGGTACTTGCAGGCATTATCGTGCATGTAGTAAGCCTGACTTCCCTGGCCGGTACCTTCCAACTGGGCATTGAGGATATATTTCATGCTGGTGGCTGGTCCCATCTTGTAATAGTTGCCAACGAAGTTTACCTCGTGGGCTCCTCCGTCGCAGGCACGGTTGCCCCAGTTGTATACTACATTATTAAAAAGGTCGAGCTTTCCGGCATAATATCCGGCTCCGTCCAGTCCGCCACCCATACTCCAGTTTCTTCCTTCGTTGTTGGCAAGCAGGTTGTGGTGGAACGAGCCTACATTACCACCGATGGTTGCAGCATAACCATGCTTGGCGTTGACATAATTCTGATGACCAGCCTGGTTGAGTGCTTCGGAGATGAGGTTGTGCTGGAAAGAAATGTTCTTGCCGTTGCGGCTGGAGAAAGCCTCGTCGATGGTCCAGCCTACCGAACAGTGGTCGATGATGGTATTGTCGCAGCCTGCAGCACCCAGTCCGTCGAGGGTAATGGTCTTGCCGTTTTTATCGAGATATTTTCCCAGTCGGAGACGGATGAAGCGGAAGATGCCTTCTGAGCCGAAACCGAAAGGATGCTCACGGAGAAGGATTCCCTTGCCAGGTGCAGTCTGTCCGGCTACCGTGATGAATGGATCGGAACAAACCAGACGGTCTTTCAGGTCGATGATGCCGGCAACATCGAAGACGATGGTACGAGGTCCCTTAACCTTTGTGATTCCGTATCGGAGAGAGCCTGGCTGCGGATTCTCAGGGTTATCTTCTAAAGAGGTAACATGATAAACCGAACCGCCACGACCGCCGATGGCAAATCTTCCATATCCCTCGGCACCTGGGAAGGCGAGACGGCGTGGACGGAAGTTCCATACTTCGCCCTCTGAAACCTTGCCGTTGGCATCTACCTCGTCTACACGCCAGTAATAATCGTTGGCGCTGCTGAGACCGGTGACTTCGAAAGCGGCTTCTTCTGTGGTGGCAACCTTCTTCAACTGGTCGGCGCGCTGTCCTATATAAATAAGGTGTTGCTTGGCACCTTCGCCGGCTTGCCAGCGAAGAACAACCTTGCCTCCTTCTGCATTGACGTGAAGATCATCATCGGCAGGATAAGGGTTGAGAGCGGTGGCTTTCGGGTTGGCTTTGTCGAATGCCAAACCATTGATGGTGAGCGTGTTGTTTGCGTTATCCACACCTTGTAACTGATAGTGGATAACTACAGGCTGGTCGTCGGTTACATCAAATTCAATGTACGACTGGCCGCTCTGCGATGCCTTCATCTCTCTTACGGTCTGCTTAATATCCTGTGCAAGAATCTCCTGCATCATGCTCTTCTGCTGGATACGTTTCTTGCCCTTCTTCACGGTGATTATCTGTTCCTTCTCTCTGGAAACCTGGATAGAAGGAATATTGCCGGTAAGTCCGTCTACGATGTTGTGATAGGCAAGGAGAGAGTGATGCCCCGGTTTCAGACCTCGGATGGTGATGCGGAGCTGGGCATTATCGCCTTTTGACGGATATACTACGATACCATCGCTGGTGAGTCGGTCGCCCAACTGTATGCCCTGCTTAAACCAGTTGGATTTGATAATCTGGTCTTTTATGGGAGTATCGAGTGTAATCTCCAGTCCACCCAGAGCAAACTGGTATGTATTGCCCTGCTTCACGCCAACGGGAGTGAAATTGAGGGCTGTAACTTCAGCAGCCTTTCTGCTGGCGATATTGAAATCAATTTGCTGCGCCTGGCTTGAAAGCGCCATCAGCGAAGCGGCAACTAAGGGGAAGCATCTTCTGTTCTTCATTTTTCAACTTTATGTTTTTTGTTTTATGTTTCAATAAAATAATAGATAAGTAACTTTCGTTTATATATTATAGGTGTAAGACGTTCCTGCGGATGAAATGTCCCCACCTGTTCCCGAAAAAATGCGCATGTTCATTGGGGACAAAAGAAAGGGAAAGGCGTCTTTAAGATATAACGAACAAACAATATTAAAACAATGCAAAGAAGTAAGAAGATTTTCGCTGCGATGGCATTGACTATCTTGCCAGCAGCAACTTTCGCTCAGTATCCTACTATTACAAAGGAGGCTCAGGCGAAGATTGATTCTATGCAAGCTGCATGGACTGCCCATTCTGATTCTGCTTGGGCTGTGGCTTTCCCTATAGTAAAACAAGAGGCAATGGCAGGACGTCCTTATGTGCCATGGGCTTCCCGTCCATATGATTTGCGCCAGGCTAAGATTCCTGCATTCCCAGGTGCAGAGGGTGGCGGTATGTTTACCTTCGGTGGCCGTGGCGGCAAGGTGCTGACTGTGACCAATCTCAATGATGCTGGTCCTGGTTCTTTCCGTTGGGCTTGCGAACAGGGTGGTGCCCGCATCATTGTCTTCAACGTATCGGGAAATATTGTATTGAAGACTCCAATCATCGTCCGTGCTCCTTATATCACCATCGCCGGACAGACAGCTCCGGGTGAGGGCGTAATGATTTCGGGTGAATCTTTCCAGGTTGATACCCATGATGTTATCGTTCGCCATATGCGTTTCCGCCGTGGTAATACCCATGTATGGTATCGTGAGGATTCTTTCGGTGGTAATCCGGTAGGTAACATCATGATTGACCACTGCTCTTGCGAGTTTGGTCTGGATGAGAATATCTCTTTCTACCGCCATATGTTCGATTTGCACGACGGTAAGCCAAAACGCAAGGTGCCAACGGTGAATGTAACCATCCAGAATACCATCTCTGCCAAGGCACTCGATACTTGGAACCATGCCTTTGGCAGTACAATCGGTGGAGAGAATTCTACCTTCATGCGTAACCTCTGGGCGGATAATACAGGCCGTAACCCTTCTATCGGATGGGGTGGTGTGTTCAACTTCGTGAACAACATCGTTTACAACTGGGTACATCGTACAGCAGATGGTGGTGAGTTCTCAACCATGAGCAACTTCATCAACAACTATTATAAGCCAGGACCTCTTACTCCGAAGGGTGCCATCAGCTATCGTATCGTGAAGAGCGAAAGCCGAAGCAACAAACTCTTCCCTTGGGCTCAGTATGGTCGTATTTATGCTGAAGGAAATATCGTAGAAGGCAACGAGGCTGTAACCAAGGACAACTGGAACGGCGGTATTCAGATTGCTGACAAGGATCTTCCAAATGGAATACCTGCAGATGTAAAGGCTCTGATGCGTTCTAACGAACCATTCGCCATGCCACACATGACCATTATTCCTAAGGACCAGACTTTTGATAAGGTGCTTGAGAGTGTGGGTGCAACCATTCCTTCCCGCGATATAGTGGACCAGCGCATCGTAGAAGAGGTTCGTACCGGTCAGGCTTACTATGTAAAGAAACTGCCTAAGAAGAATCCATATGGTGACTTCTGGGGATTGGCTGACAAGTCGAAGGCTGAAGATGGCAGCTTTAAGTACCGCCGTTTGGACAAGGATTCCTATAAGTTGGGTATCATCACAGACATCTGCCAGGTTGGTGGATTCCCTAAATATAAGAAGGTGAAGCCTTATGTAGATACAGATGGCGACGGTATGCCTGATGAGTGGGAGATTGCCAACGGCCTGAATCCTAACGACCCTAGCGATGCCAACAAGGATTGCACGGGTGACGGATATACCAATATCGAGAAGTATATCAATGGTATCAGCACCAAGGAAAAGGTGGATTGGACTGACATGAAGAACAACCACGATACCTTGGCTGAGAAGGGAAAACTCCTGTAAAACAGGAATGAATGCCCGGAGTTGTTTCTCTGGACTCATTTCTTAATGCATGACAAGAATATGAAAAAACTTTTGAGAAATAAGTTGTTAGGCGCAGCCTGTCTGCTCTTGCTTCCTTTGGGAGCAGGAGCACAGGTACAGCTCGACAGCGTGGGGCGTGATGCCAAGTATGTGAACAACATCATCGCCCGTTCGCAGAAAATCGTGGATGCGCTGCAACTGACTGATAAAAGCAGCAAGCAGAATGTGCTCCACATCATCTGTAACCGTTATTTCCTGCTGAACGATATCTATGAGAAGTTCGGCAAGAATAAGGTTGGGCGTGATGCGGAACTCTATAAGCACCACTTCGAATTTGCTGCCAATCTGGAAAACTATCTCTCAGAGAAGCAGGTAGAGCAGGTGAAGGATGGTATGACCTTCGGTGTCGTTCCGAAAACCTATCAGGCTCATCTGGAGATGATTCCTTCTCTGAAAGAAAACGAGAAACTCCAAATTCTCAATTGGTTGAAAGAAGCTCGCGAGTTTGCCATTGATGCCGAAAATTCCAAGGCTAAACATGGCTGGTTCGGAAAATACAAAGGACGCATCAATAACTGGCTCACCAAACGGGGCTACGACCTGAAGGCGGAGCGCGAGGGGTGGTATAAGCGTATTGAAGCGGCAAAGAAAAAATAAACAGTTTCCGTAAGGTTATAAAAACTCTGATGAAACAAGAGGTATGAAAAGATTATTTTCTATATGGATATTTACGTTAGTAGGGGTTGTGCAAATCTTTGCGCAACCCTTCGCGTTTGATTTTAGCTACGTGGGCTACCAGCAGAGCGAAAAGGGAATTCCGGATGCGGACGTTGTGGTCTTCGTAAAATGGCAAGATGGTGACCAGAGCGCTCGCATCCAGAAAGCCATCGACTTTGTTTCTGCCCGCAAAATGGATAAGAAGACGGGACTACGAGGGGCTGTCTTGCTCGATAAGGGTGTATTCGAACTCTCACAGCCGCTTCGCATCCAGACTTCGGGCGTGGTGCTGAGAGGTACTGACCGCAATCAGACGGTGCTATATAAAAAAGGTGTAGACCGTGGGGCGGTGGTGTATCTGGAAAGCGAAAAGCAGATGCAGATGCTGGGCGAACCAATGAAACTGTCTGCTCCCTGGAAGTTGGGAGAGCGGAAGGTGACACTGCCTGCCGGCTGCAAGATGGGCGATGAGATCCTGATTGTCCGACCTTCTACCAAGGAATGGATTCAGAAGATGGGCTGTGCTGACTTCGGTGCAGGCAAGGATCTGGGCTATTGGGGCTGGCATCCGGGAGAAATCAATGTGCGCTGGACCCGTAGTGTGGTTTCTGATGGAAAGGGAGGATTGCAGTTGGATGCTCCTTTATCCATGTCGCTCGGTCAGGATGATGCGGAATGCTTCGTTCAGCGCATCGCCGGTAATGACTGGCGCTTGAAGAATGTGGGTGTAGAAAATCTCACGATAGATTCTGAATATGATACTACCAATCCGAAGGATGAAAACCATGCCTGGGAGGGTGTATATATTAATAAGGTGAAAGATGGTTGGGTGAGAATGGTGAATTTCCGCCATCTGGCTGGTTCGGCTGTAGTAACCCAGCGTGATGCTTCCCGTATCACGGTAGAGGATTGCATTTCTCAGGCTCCTGTCTCTGAAATCGGTGGCTACCGTCGTCGCACCTTCCTCTGTATGGGTGAACAATGTCTGTTCCAGCGTTGCTATTCTGAACAGGGCATGCACGATTTTGTGGCTGGTCTCTGTGCAGCGGGTCCTAATGCCTTCGTACAATGCGATGGTTATGAATCGCTGGGTTATAGTGGTGCAGTGGGACCTTGGTGTACAGGATTGCTCTTCGATAATGTGAATATCGATGGCAACGACATCAAGTTCTGCAATCTCGGTCTCGAAGGCTACGGCATCGGATGGAATACAGCCAACAGCCTCGCTTACCAATGTACGGCTGCCGGCATCTTTGCCGACAGTATTCCTGATGGCAGCAACAACCATGTGTTTGCCTGTTGGGCGCAGTTTAACGGCTCTGGTGATTTCCAGCAATGTAACAATCATGCCAAACCATGGAGCCACTTTGCCTCTCTTCTGGAGAAACGACTGGGTAGGGATGTCTCTGCCCAATGTCGTGTGTTGGAGAGAGAACGCAACAATGTGAGCAACAATCCTACCTATGATGTGGCACAGAAGATGGTAGAGGAGGCTCGCAAACCTCGCATCACCATGCAGATGTGGATAGCAGACAGCGCCCGGTTCATGGCTTCTGTTTCTCCTGTTAGGGCTATGGATGTGGATAAGATCAAGGAACGTTCTAAGAAAAAGGCGGATCTTTCCCATGCCGGGAAGCCTGTCTTCGCGATAAAGGAGGGTAAGATCATGGTGGCTGATACGCTGTTGAAGGGTGCAAGAATGAATACCCCTTGGTGGAACGGACGTGTACGTTACTCGGCTTTCCCTAAGATTGCCGATGCCGTGACCCGTTTTGTGCCGGGAATGGAGGGACAGGGCACTACTACCCGTGTGGATAGTGTGGTGGCTCATCTTCGTGATAAGCATGTGGTGCTCTTCAACCAGAACTACGGCTTGTGGTATGACCGCCGCCGTGATGACCACGAACGTGTGCGCCGCCGTGATGGAGATGTCTGGGCTCCGTTCTATGAACAGCCTTTTGCCAGAAGCGGACAGGGCACGGCTTGGGACGGACTGAGTAAGTATGACCTTACAAAGTTGAATCCGTGGTACATCAGCCGTATTAAGGAATTGGCAGAAAAGGGAGCCAAAAATGGTTTGCTGGTTATCAACCAGCACTATTTCCAGCATAATATCCTGGAGGCAGGTGCCCATTGGGTAGATTGTCCATGGCGCCCGGTCAACAATATCAATGGTACGGTATTCCCTGAACCTGTTCCTTTTGCTGGTGATAAGCGTGTATGGATGGCTGAATACTTCTATAATATAGATGATCCGGTGATGCGCCAGCTGCATAAGCAGTATATAATGAAGATGCTGGATGCCTTTGCTGATGAGCCGAACGTGATTCAGTCGATTGGCGAGGAATATACGGGTCCTTATCATTTTACGAAGTTCTGGTTGCAGACCGTTGCCGAATGGGAGGCTAAGACGGGCAAGCATGTCTGGGTGGCTTTGTCGTGCAACAAGGATGTGCAAGATGCCATCCTCCAGGATCCGGAGTTGAGAAAGGTGGTTGACATCATTCATATTGAACAGTGGTATTATACCCAAAAGGGACTTTATGCTCCTGAAGGAGGCAAGAATCTGGCACCTCGCCAGTATCAGCGTCGCCTTCGTCCGGGCAAGGTTACCTATGATGATGTCTTCAAGAGTGTGAGCGAGTATCGTCAGGCTTATCCTGAGAAGGCTGTCATTTACAGTGGGGCTTCGGCACCCGAGAATGGCAAGGCAGTGATGGATGCCGGCGGCTCCTGTCCGAATGTGAAGTAATATGTAAGATGTAATAAAAATAGAGAAGATGAAAAGAATGATGATAACAGAATCTGTAAGAAATCTTTTATTGGATTCCGACTTTCTGGAGTCGGTACTCGGTTCTCCTATCGTAGAACCGGATGCCAACTCTGGGAGGCCGGCATCTTCTCGAAAGTTTGAGAAAATGTATCTTCCTGCCGAAATAGAGCAGGCAAAATATGTTCTTCTTCATCTTGACGAGATTTCTGACTTGTTGTCTGAAACAGATATAGAAGAACTGAAAAATCGCATAAAAAGCCATTTGTACCCTTAAAATGGGAGGAAAAATACACTGAATACCAATTTTTCCCATTCATTTACCTGATTTTTCCTTAGAGTTTGCTGCATTTAGGCTACTTTTGCACCATCAACAAACAAAAGTATACCTAAGATGAAAACAAACTACAATAACATCAGAGAAAGAGAGGAAGCAGCACAGACGTTGCTCGCTGCCTATCGCCAAGGCGACCAGAACGCTTTCATGTCTTTATATGATATGTATGCGGGAATGTTGCTCAATTATGGTCTGTGTATTACATCAGACAAAGAACTTGTAAAAGATTGTGTACAAGATGTGTTTATCAAACTCATCTCTAAAAGCCAGGATTTACAAGTTACAAAGGTAACCTCTTACCTGCTCATTTCTCTCCGCAACAGATTGCTGGATGAGTTTCGCCGCAAGAACTATATGACGGAGACTGCGGTGGAGGATATCCGTATCTCTACAACTGTAGAAGATGTGGAAAACTCTTATATCCTTGATGAAAGTTCGCTCAATAATGTTCGTAAGGTACAGATCCTGATGGATGAGCTGACACCACGCCAGCGCCAGGTGTTCACCTTATATTATATAGAGCAGCGCAAATATGAGGACATCTGCGACATCATGCAGATGAACTATCATAGTGTACGCAACCTGGTACATCGTGGCATGTTGAAGTTACGTGCAGCCGTAGCAGTATAAACTCTTCTGAAGGAGTTTGAGAGATGTTATTGGTAGACCCAAAATAGAGATTTGCACTTTAGGTTAATGGTTAATTAAAATAGGTTTATTATAGTTATAAAAAAGGCAGGGGACTCCGTGAGGAATTCCCTGCTTGTTTTTTATGCCTCGTTGTTTCGCCTTACCCCAGCAACGCTTCAGCTATCTTGATGTCGAATGGGGTAGTAATCTTGATGTTCTCACGATTACCATCAACCATCGCAACCTGGCAGCCAAGACTTTCTACCACCGAAGCATCATCGGTAAACTGTTCCTTGTATTCCTGGTTGAAAGCCTGCTTTGCCAGACCGATGTCGAAGGTTTGGGGAGTCTGCACCACGCGGTAATCGCTGCGCAGCACATTCTTTCCGCCTCCGTGCTGGTCGATATAGCGCAGGGTGTCGGTTACGGCATATACAGGGATGGCTGCATATTCTTCGCGAGCCGTCTCGAAACATTCCTCGATGACTTCTTTAGATACGAATGGGCGCACGCCGTCGTGAATACCCACTACGCCATCTTCATCATCAGGAATGAGTGCCAGTCCGTTTTTGGATGACTGGAAACGGGTGTCGCCACCATTGGCTATCTGGTGTTTGATGCTGAAATGATGCTCCTCGCAGAGCTGGTGCCAGTATGCCTGCTGACTCTCCGGCAGAACCAGGATGATGTTCAATGCAGGGTCATATTCATGAAAACGCTCTATGGTGCGCATCAGGATAGGCTTGCCCGCTACCGGCAAGAACTGTTTGGGAATTTCACTTCCCATGCGGAGGCCCTTGCCTCCGGCTACTATGATTACGTAATCCATTTTTTAAGTGAAGAGTTAAAAGTGAAGAGTGAAGAATTCTAATCCTGCCTTTCTTCACTCATTGTTATTATTTGCTTTTCATGAGATGATCATACATCATGCCATCCTGCAGAGCAGCCACAGTTTCCTTGCTTACGAAATAGCTCAATATCTTATAGGCGTATGGGAGGGTTGCTGCAGGACCTTCGCCCGTAATCACGTTGCCGTCTTCCTGGAAGAGGGTGGCGGTATATTCGGTGTTCTCGCCGAAATACTGCTCGAAGCCAGGATAACAGGTAGCCTTCTTTCCTTCGAGAATGCCTGTGCTTGCCAGAACCATTGGGGCTGCGCAGATGGCACCGATTCGCTTACCAGCCTTGTGCTGGGCGATGAGCGCCTGGCGTACACCTTCGTGCTCGTTCAGGTTTGTACTGCCTGGCATTCCGCCCGGAATCATCAGCATGTCAGCATCTTCAAAGCTGGCAATATCCTCAAACTTCAGGTCAGCCTTGATGGTAACACCATGCGATGTTTCTACCCATTCAGTACCCGTTACACTTACAGTCTTGATGTCTACACCACCTCTACGGAGGATGTCAACCGGAGCCAATCCTTCGATTTCCTCGAAGCCATTGGCAAGAAATTCATATACCTTAGCCATAATTTATTTGTTTTTTGTCTTGTTATTCAAATAATATGATTACCTTTGCAAAAGTAAGAATAATTATTGAAATAACAAAATAAATGGCACAGCAACATTTAAAATTCGCAATATTTGGTAATGAATACCAGGCTAAGAAGTCGGCTTCGATAGAGAAAATCCTTCTTTATCTCGAAAAGAAGGAGGCTGAAGTTTATGTGGAGAATGCTTATTACGAGTTTCTTACCCGCGACCAGCATCTCGATGTGAAGGCGGCTGGGGTGTTCGAGGATTACAACTTTGATGTGGATTATGTCATCTCTATGGGTGGTGACGGTACTTTCCTGAAGGCGGCGAGCCGGGTGGGAGCCAAGGGGACACCTATCATCGGTGTGAATATGGGCCGGTTGGGCTTCCTTGCCGATGTGCTGCCTAGCGAGATAGAGTCGGCGCTGGACAGTCTTTATGCCGGTGAATGTCTGATAGAGGAGCATGCGGTGATTCAGGTTGAGGCTGAAGGAGGCGTTCTGGCTGGCAATCCGTTCGCACTCAACGATATTGCCGTGCTGAAGCGTGATGATGCTTCGATGATTTCCATCCGTACGCAGGTAGATGGCGAATTCCTCGTCACTTATCAGGCGGATGGTCTGATTGTTACTACGCCAACCGGTTCTACGGCATACAATCTATCTAATGGCGGTCCTATCATCATTCCGCAGAGTGGTAGCATCTGTCTTACTCCGGTGGCTCCTCACAGTCTGAACATCCGTCCTATCGTCATCAACGATACGGCTGTCATCACGCTCGATATCGAGAGTCGCAGCCACAACTATCTGGTAGCCATCGATGGTCGTAGTGAGCGTATGACGGAGGAAACCCGCCTTATCATCCGAAAGGCTCCTCATAGCATCAAGATTGTGAAGCAGCGCAACCAGCGTTACTTCTCTACCCTGAGAGAAAAACTGATGTGGGGTGCTGACCAGCGCGAAAGATAATTAGAATAAGAAAGATAATTAAAATAAGAAAAGAGGTATATCCCGAAGATGAATCTTGGGTATACCTCTTTTTTCTTACCTAAAACAACTAACTAGTAACCTTGTATGTACTAAAACTACCTTTAAAACAAACCTAAACCTAAAAACATAAACCTTAATAAACCTAAAAACTTAAAACTGAAAAACTTAAACTATTCTTTGAACTTATTTGTTGTATTCTTATCTGATAATCACTTTCTTTCCCTGATGGATGTAAACACCGCTCTCAGCAGGCTTCTTACTCAATTTCATACCGCTAAGTGTATACCATGCATTGTCTGTTGTGGTATTGTTTATGGTTGGAGTTCCTGTGATGCCTGTTGGTCCCCAGATGGCGGTAACATCCTTGCAGGTGTATTTGCCTTTACTCTGTGTAGTGGTAATCTCATAATACTTGGTGCTGTTGCCGGCATTCAAGTCTACAGTCTGCTTCTTGCCTGTTCCATTTCCCTGATTGAAGATGATGTTTACGATAGCATCCTTGCTTTTGATCTTGAAGTCCATATAGTACCACTTCTTTCCATTCAAAGTCTTGGTTGCTGTGACAGCAGTACCTGGCCAGGCATTTGTAAAGGTTTCGCTGGAATTCCATGCGTAGAAATACATGGCTGCCCCCCAGTTGGTTACCTGGTCAGCATTGGCATATACAGTGATGGTGTATGGCTCGAATGCCTTGACGGTATAATTGTAGGTACGGATACCTGTTACGGTTCCATTGTTGAGCAAGCCTACCTTCAAGGTGCAGGTGTTGTCAATATTGATGGTGCTACCTGTAGTAACCTGCTTGCTCTTGGCTGTAGGGGCTGTGCCGTCAGTAGTGTATACCAGTTTGGCATTGCTGTTCTGGCTCACAGCCGTAAGCTTAGCCTTGAATCCTGCCTCGTATTCGCCTGATGGTATGTTGCACCATGCGGTTTCTGCAGATTTAGAAAGATAATAACGGTAGTGGTATCCTTCGAGAATCTGTGCATAATCAGCACTTGGAGTATATGCCTTGGTGTTATTTCCAACAACTACGATGAGCTTAGCCTTGTTGCCGGTAGTTTCGTTGGCAAAGCATGCGTTCTGCGCCATCTTGTTGGTATAATTGCTCATGTTGGTGATGCCTGCAAGTTTGCGGGCTTCAATCATGCTCTTGATTTCCTGTTTGTAGGCTCTCCAGTGTGGCTGGAACACGCAAGGAGTTCCCGGCATGGCGAGCATATAGGCATTGGCAGCAAGCGTATCTCGCTTAAGAGGATCCAGCGGCTCATCTTTAGAGCGGTATTGCATGTCGTGATTCTCTACGAATGTGATGGCATACTGCCGGTAGGTTGGGTCATGCATCAGATTAATTTCGCTCTTCAGCTTCGACCAGTTTTGCGCTGAAACAATCTTGTTGTCTTTTACGCCTACTGCGTCACGAACATTATAACGGAACTGGAAGTCGAAGGCTGCGCTCTTCTTGTTGGTGCTGTTTATCCAATTGATGATAGATGGGTTTCCGTCCCAATATTCACCTACCGAGAATTCTACACCGGTAGCATCATTGTAGTCAGCCACGTGAGTACCGCTGAAACCCTTTACCATGTCGTAGCGGAAACCGGTATATCCTATATCCTCCTTCAGGAATTTCAGATATGCCTTGATAATCTTCTGTACGTTCTCGCTCTTATGGTCAATATCACGGCATCCTCCAAAGTCGGTTCCCTCATCATAGTTATTGCTGAGGCTAACCCCGTCTTTTTTTGCCTGTATTGCCGTACTTCCACCATCATCATTCTTGCAGATGTCGGTAGACAACATCTGGTAGGTCACTCCATTGTATGTCTCTGCAGGGAAGGTGAACCAGCCGTCTGTATTGCGATGATTGACCACAACATCTGCTATTGCGCCTATGCCGTTGGCTTTGAACTTGGCAATCAGACTTCTGAGTTCAGCCTCAGTTCCGAATGAGGAATTCTGGTTGAAATAATAATATGGCTTATAGCCCATTACCTGAGTAGTTTCGATGCATTTACCGCTTTGTGGAAGCCATACAAGGTCGATGAATCCTTTCATATCATCGGCTTGCTTCTCTAAGACAGTCCATTGGGAGTAGTCGTAAGCATCCCATGAGAATCCTTGCAGCATGACGCCACTATAGTTAGCAGGCCAGCCTTGTGCAAACATATTGATGCTTGACAGTAAAGCGATAAGTGTAAAGTATATCTTCTTCATAATTATCTTTGTATTTTTTGATTATTATTTTATGTTTAATTGCAAGTTGTATTGTTATACGATGGCAAAGTTACGATTTATTTCATTAGCTTGTTCAAAAATTGATGCAAATCAAGTGATTTTCTTGTGCAAACGTTTGCATTCCGGTGCGCTTTTCTTCTATATATAATTAAAGGTATATGTAGCTTTAGGAGATAATTATTATTAAAAGACTAGAAAACATTTGGCGGTCTCGTTTTTTATTGCGTAATTTGCGTTGCGTAAAAAGCGCAATGAACGTTTGTGTAATGAATGATAACAAGATATGGCAAGATTGAACAATCCTTTTGGGGGCGATAGCTCGTGAGCATTTGGTATCTTCGCCGTTGAGTCAGCAGTTTATCAACACCCACCATCTTCCAGCTACGAGCAGCGTGAAAACGGCATTAAAGGCATTGGTAGATAAGCAGCTGGTAAGCAAGACTCCGACTGGCTATCTGGTTAGTGACCGCTTCTTTGCGAAATGGCTGGTGAGAGGAGGAATCATAGCCAACTGAGGAAATGAAAATTACGTCCCGACGCAGCAAAAGATACGTCCCGACGCAGTAACAGATACGTCGGGACGTAATTTCAGAAGCATCCTGGTTCCCATCAAGTGAGCCTCTTTCGCATCATGTACGTCATTGCGCAAGTTCATACGTTTCATTGAGTCTACGGATACGACTTCGCTGGGTTAAGGATACGACTTCGTTGGGTTAAAGATACGACTTCACTAGGTGGAAGAGTCAATTTCGTTGGCTGAATAAAGCACTTGATGTTGCAGAATGAAGTGGTTGATTTTGCAGAATGAAGTACTTGAATGAGGCGGTTGATGTTACTGAATTTTCAATTATAAGTTGACTGAACTTTTGCATGCGGTTCAAGAACGCTCTGAAGGGGCTTCTGCCTCTTCAGGGCGTGTGGGGCAAAACTTGCGAAAGTCCAGCTAGCCTCTACTTATTCCTTCAATTTCTGGATTTCCTCCAGTGGAAGTTCGGTGGCTGTTGATACTTGCTCATCAGAAAGGCCCATTGACAGAAGGCGGCGAGCTGTGGCTAGCTTTTCTTTTTCCATACCTTTCGCCATACCTTTCTTCTCATCAAACTTTCTGGTGGCATATATATCACGCATATTCTTGATATCCTCGTCATACAGCTCTAGTTCCTCTCGGGAGAGCTTGCGGAGGTCGCCTATTTCTGCCAACTTGCGGAAGACTGGATACTTCTCGCTGAATGGCATCTGTTCAAACATGTTCATATTCTTTCCTCCTTTTTATATTGTTTTATTCTTTGGATTCTCTTGTGGTTTCTATAGAAAATTTCAGCACTCCTAAATTTACCCCAAAAGTCAATTTGCGCATTTTTAATGGCAGCTTATCTGCGAAGACTTCGTTCATGGCAGCTTGTATCTTACCTTCTGTTGCTTTGTCTGGTAAAATACCATGCTCCTTTGCATCTTCATTCACCTTATCTATAGTTCTTGCCAATTTGCGAAGTTGAGTGAAAGTATCAATGATGGCAATGGCGGTGGCTGTTGCCATTGGTGATTTTAATATTGTGGCAAGCATATAAAGTCCTTGCTCTGTAAATCCCTTTACAGTTGCATGAGAAAACTTCAATGTTTCGAGGTGGTCAAAATTTTTGACCACATGCTCTTTCTCGCTGTTAGTCAGTTCGATAACATATCCAGAAGGAAACTTATCTGGATTGTTTCTTATGGCTTGGTTAACCACCTTGGTTGTTACGCCATACAATTCAGCAACATCTCTGTCAAGGATGACTTGCGTATCCCTGATGACAATGATTTTACTTTCTGTTTTTACAATATCTTCTTGATGTCCCATAATTTCTTTTTTTAAAAGCTATTCGGGGACAAAGATACGACTTTTCCTCGTAACTTCCAAGGTTTTAGGGAAAAAATACTTGAAAAGGGGGAGGAGAAAGAAAAATAGGCGGCTCCCGGAATTGAGAGCCGCCTATTGGTTATACTATTTTTATTATGATGAAACAGATGCTTATTCTACTGTGCAGTAGATATTGTCCTTAGTCTTTCTTGTAGGATACAACTTGACTGTGTTGCCTGCAACTGTAAGGTTGTCGCCACCTGCTGTCAGGTTGTTGAGACTTCCACCGAGGTTGACAGCCCAACCACCGTTTACGCGGAACTTCCAACCATCGGCTGTCACGCCAACATTAGTTGCCTCGAAGCAATACTCTTCAGGGTTCCATGTCATTGGTGCGTCGCCAGCCCATTCGTTGAAGCCACCAATCATACCCATGGTCTCAACCTTAGTGGCTGTGATAGTGCCTTCTGAAAGATTAACATCCATGTAGTAAACACCTTCGCCTGCATTTACGCCGAGGTTGCCATTGTCGACGCCGATAGCAGCTCCAGCAAAGCTTACAAATGTACCTGCACCAATAGCGGTGTCCCAGTTTCCTGGCGCACGCTGGAACTTGAACTCAAAGCCAGCATTGTTAGGATCGGCTAAATATACATAACCTGTGTATACGCCCTTTGCATCATCTACGAGAGCAAGCTTCTGATCATTGGATTTCCAACCATCAGTACTACCGATGAAGTAGATGAATGGATCGTAGTTAACCTCCTCTAAGGTATAAGAGTAGTCCATCATGTTGATGGTGAGCTTATACTTACCAGCCTTGGCAATCTTACCTGCCTTAGCGTCACCGTTTGTCAGCGCACCAGTCATACTGTCGTCGCCGTCAACCTTAGGTCCTACAACACCTGGAGCCCAGAGGTCATCTGCATCAATGTTTTTCTTAGGAATAATCTTCCAATACTGGTCCGCCTTGGTTGTTTCGAAAGATACGGTGAAGACCGGATCCTCATATACATCCTTGTCGCTGTGGTTGAATGCTTTTGCTACTTCCTTAGTCCAACCATCTACGTCATCTGTAGTAAACATGTCGCCTACGAGGTAATAGCCTTCTTCGATAACTGGAGCCTCAGGAATAGCCTTTACCTGGAATGTTTCTGATGTAGCCATCTTCACGGCTGTAGCTCCATTGCTTACCCATGCGTCGAGAGTAGCATCGATATCACGCTCTGTAGGACGCTTGCCAAACTTATCTACAATATAATTTACCAAGTCAGCTTTTGCCATGTTACCTTCTGCGTCAATATCGAAAGCTCGACCACCAATATTGATCTTGTAGGTTGGAGTGTAGGAAGCGTTGGAAGAAGTGGGAGCAACAATGCTCGCCACTTTTACCTTCTCTGTCTTAACATCAGCCAAGTTGATGACATCAACTGGAGTTACGCTACCTTTTCCGAATGATACGGCTTCCTCCTGAGGATTTGACTGTGGGGTACCCCAATCTGTGTAGTCTTCGGTACATGATACCATAGACATCAGCAGGGTCATTCCCAATAATATTTTCTTAATCATAATTGTCTATACTTTAAGTGATTTACAATTTAACGATGCTGAATG